>Ga0098059_1000025_pt1 | contig 208677 bp, 170 predicted proteins | sample 20_taG_FD_92580 | JGI IMG/M metagenome (GOLD analysis project Ga0098059, IMG submission 92580) | Marine viral communities from the Subarctic Pacific Ocean - 20_ETSP_OMZ_AT15318 metaG | ecosystem: Environmental > Aquatic > Marine > Oceanic | place: Subarctic Pacific Ocean | collected 2015-01-19
TCGATCAAGAAGACAAGAGAAATCCATTAAGTGATCAACATCTTGCTGAAAAGTTGAATGAGAGAGGATATAAAGTAGCACGCCGAACCGTTAGCAAATACCGAGAGCAATTAAACGAGCCGGTTGCTAGGCTTCGCAAACAGATTGTTTAAACACAGTTAAATATTTACGCTGAACTTGAACAACTTCTTTTGGTATTCGACATGAAAGAAGGAAATTATTTGTGGCATCTAAAGATGGTGAAATCTATGCTGAAGAATGGAAATAGGGGAGAAGATATAAAAATTCTTACTTCCTTTAGAGTTGAACAACGAGTTCAATGATTTCCATCCAGTCGTTATAAATAAGTAACAGAGCCAGTAGCCCACCGCTCACTAAGGTATGTAATCCGATAGTTTTAATGAGGTAGCTATTACGTTTCATCCCTAAACGCTTTGATCCATTTAAAGCGGTAAGGTTAAAGCTCATAAACCAGATGAACAGATAGGTAATACCAAGTACAAGAATACTAGTTGAGGCATTACCCGCAAGCAGTAGCGTAAGCATTATGGTTACGATCAAGAAATCTACATGAAATATCCATGTAAAGAGGTTGAGCACTTGATTAAAGTGGTTCATGGAAGAGTTGGGAGCATACAGCCAAACCAAGGCGATTAACTCAACTACGAAAACTATAAAACTGCTTACCACAAATAGTGAAAAGTAGTTTTTCCCCATGATCCCTAAGTACGGTAAATGGTGATATAGAGCTTCAATACCATAGCTGCTAATAAACACTTTGGAGAGTGTGTAAACAACGAGCCCACCTGCAAGTGCATGTTGAATGAGAAGAAAGAAACCACTGATGGAAGATCGTTCGCGATAACTCATAACATCATCCACGAAAAACCGATTTGATAGAAAAAATCGTGGAATAGTTGCCAAATACATAGGATTCAGCTTAGCATTCACCGCTACACTAATCCAAAGTAAAAGCAGAACTATGATAGACCAATGAAGCGTAGGAGTTTCGGAGGGCACAAATGGAAGGGGAATTTCAGATGCCTGAATATTACTATTAGCTGCTAAACTATTTGAAAAATCGGGGAAGGCTACCGTTACAGATTGCAACCAGTTGAATGGAACAACTATCGGATGTGTTTCTAATGCAAGTTGATCTACAAATTGGTGAATTGAATTTTCATCTGCTTTCTGAAGAGGTAAATATGTATAAACAGTATCTAGCTCACTTGCTAACCGTATGTAATGGTTTCCATTTTTAAACAGCGCAGGGGCGGTTAATGAAGCAAATTGTTCTCGCGTTTCCATATCCTCAAATGCACTTTGTTGAAAAGCGATGATGCCCTTAAAAATGGATAGGCTATCATATCTCGCAATTTGAGTATTTAGCTCGTTCGTAAAACTTTGAGCATTCGAAAGTAAATCCGACTCAGTATAAAAAGTGAGTTCTTGTTTCAGCCAAAAACTAAGATTAGCCTGTGCTAGTTTGTCACGCTGTTCAAGTGAAATCGGTTCAGTTATAATCACAAACTGAACGTTATGTTGAAGGAGAATATTAAGCTCATCCTCCATAACATCTATATTAGACGGGAGTGTCCACTCCACACCCAACGAAGACTGAGCTTGAAGGTGTGTTGATCCTAACCATCCCCAAAATACACTTAGTGTAAGCGCTAGAAGATATGTTAGGATTCTATTCACTTAGGCTTCTACAGCAGCTCCAAAGAATTCAGTGATGCTACTTTTCTTAATCGGCTTTGCGAGTAAAGTAGCTGAAGTGCTATCGGTAACTTCAACCTCAACATAATCGCCTGGCTCAAAGTCTTTGCGGTCAAACACTACAATTTTGTTGGTGTCGGTACGGCCACTTAATTGCTCTTCCGATTTTTTTGAGGTGCCTTCAACAAGAACTAAATGGCGGTTACCAATTTCTTCTTGGTTGCGCACTTTCTGAATATCCATTTGTTGAGTAATGATTTCAGACAATCGACGCTTTTTCAACTCTTCAGGTACATCATCTTCAAATTTACGATGAGCTAGAGTACGTTCACGTTCAGAGTATGCAAACATATAAGCTAGATCGTATCCCACTTCTTTCATCAATGAAAGGGTTTGCTGATGCTCTTCTTCCGTTTCGTGGCAAAAACCTGCTATGATATCGGTAGAGAATGAAACACCAGGGATGATTTCACGCATTTGGTCAATCAATGCTAGATACTGCTCGCGCGTATAAGGACGGCGCATTCTTTCTAACATGCTATCGCTACCAGCTTGGGCTGGGATGTGGATATAGTTGCAAAGGTTTGGCTGCTCTGAAATAATGTGTAGAAGGTCAATTGGGAAATCTTTCGGGTGAGGAGAAGAAAAACGGAATCGAATTTCTGGATTCACTTGGCTTGCCTCGTACATCAATTTAGCGAATGTGTTTTCACCATCTTTGTATGAATTCACATTCTGTCCAAGCAATGTAATTTCTTTGTAGCCATCTTCGCTTAACTGCTGAATCTCTTTAAGGATACTTTCCATTGGGCGACTGCGCTCACGTCCACGAGTAAATGGAACTACACAAAATGAGCACATATTATCACAGCCACGCATGATAGATACAAAAGCAGAAATACCATTACCTACCGTACGCACAGGGGTGATGTCGGCATAGGTTTCTTCAAGCGAAAGTAGAACATTTACCGCTTTACGGCCATCATCTACCTCTTTAAGCAGGCGAGGGATGTCACGGTATGCATCAGGACCTACAACGATATCAACCAAATGCTCTTGTTCGATGATGCGATCTTTGATACGCTCAGCCATACATCCAAGCACGCCAACAGTAAGCTCTTTATTGGTTTTTTTGATGGTGCGAAGTTCTTTCAATCGGTTCCAAACACGAGTTTCGGCATTTTCACGAATCGAGCAGGTGTTAACTAATACTACATCTGCTTGTTCGGGAGTCTCGGCTGGTTGCATACCATCTTCAATCAAAATAGAATTCACGATTTCTGAATCCGCGAAATTCATTTGGCATCCGTAGGTCTCAATAAAAAATTTCTTGTCACTCGCCATTATGCTGTCCTATATCTTTCTGTACTCTTCTCTAGTTCTATGCTAACAATTATTTTGGCCACGTATCAGGGTTGGTTCTCCAACTCGATAGTAAATCTAAATCATCACCTGTTACGATTCCTTTTTCTACAGCTACGTTAATCAAAGTCTTGTAATCGGTTAAGCTGTAAACAGGAACATTTACTTCTTTAAATTTAGCTTCTGCTTTTTCGAAGCCGTAAGTGAATATAGATAATACCGCATCTACATTAGCACCAACAAACTGAAGCGCCTCTAGTACCGAGATTGCAGATCCACCGGTAGAAATCAAATCTTCAATTACTACGGTGCTTTGACCTTTGTCTACACCACCTTCAATTTGATTACCCATTCCATGAGCTTTCGCTTTGGCACGTACATACGCCATTGGCTTATTAGTGCGGTGTGCAACCCATGCCGCATGTGGAATACCTGCCGTTGCCGTACCAGTAATTACATCTGTTTGTGGGAATTTCTCTTCAACAAATGCTGTGAGTTGATCAGCAATAGCGTTACGAATTTCAGGAAAACGTAGGGTAAGGCGGTTATCACAGTAAATTGGAGAATTCCATCCTGATGACCACACAAATGGATCATTAGGTCTTAGAACTACTGCGTTAATATCTAGTAAATGTGCAGCTAGCTCACGTGCAAACGAGTTGTCGATAATCATGTTCAAAATATTCTTAGTAATTAAACCCCAACTACTTTTTTGGGGGATAAGCCGATTTAAAAATTTGGCCAGATAAAAATAAGAGTTTTTAGGCAGATAAGCGCATATAATCCTGCTAATAAATCGTCAATTAGAATGCCTATGCCCCCTTCAAATTTTTGAAGTTTTTTTATCCCTAGAGGTTTGAGAATATCAAAGAAGCGGAATAAGATGAATCCAGCACCTAAAACAGCCAAGTTATAGGTCATATCAGAGGCAAAATAAATGCTAATGAAGCACACTGCTTGGCCTGCCCATTCATCCATCACCACTTTGCTAGGATCCTTTCCCCATTGCTCTTCGCAGGCAGCACTCACCCATAAAGTGAGCAGTGAACAGAGCACGATAAATGCTAATAGGAGATAAATATTATTTGTGAGAAGTATGAAGTAAATAGGAAGTAAAGCCGCTAAACTTCCCCATGTACCTGGAAAAGTAGGGAGTAAGCCACTGCCAAATCCAACGCCTATAAAACGTTGAAGAGCTTTCATTCTTCTAGAGTTCTTTTGAAGATATTTTTATTGGCAAATACATACTCAACCGCAGAGTAAACGGTAATGAAGGTTACGAACATCATTAGATAAAACATGATGCCTGTATCTAAAATGATTTCTGCCCAAGTAGCTATGATATTGCCGGTACCTTGGAAAAGTCCCAGTAAAAGTGCGATATACAAAAATACCAACTGAATGGTGGTTTTAGTTTTAGCCGTGTATCTCGTTTTCATGAGAATCTTTTTTCGCTTGGCATAGATTCTCAAAGTGGTCATGAAAACATCTCGAATAATAATGGCAATTACGGCCCACCATGGAAATTGAGTTGGGTCTACAAAAGGGAGCACGATAAAAGCAGAGAAAGTCAGAAATTTGTCAGCAAGAGGATCTAAAAACACTCCCAATGGTGTTTCAATTTGATACTTGCGTGCGTAGTGACCATCAAAAAAATCGGTAATAGCAGCAATAGTAAATACTAAAATACTTAGTCCTCCCCATACTAATCCCCCTTGGAGATACATATACAAGAACACAGGAGCCAAGACAATACGAAGTGCGCTGAGGATATTCGGTAGATTTTTCATTGCACGAAGATAGGAAATTGATTTGAGATAATGCTACCAAAAACTAGCTTTTGGATGGTGGAATTATGAATTTTGAGCATATGAAAGTTCAGATCATCTCAATCGGTAACGAATTACTAAATGGCGATACCATAAACACCAATGCTTCATGGTTGGGTGATTATATGACTTCGATGGGTTTTGAAGTCACTGAAGTTCATACCATTTCCGATGAACTTGAGGTAATAAAAAAAACAATATCGCGCTCAATGAGCGAGAGTGATCTGGTTCTTTGTACAGGTGGCTTAGGTCCAACTCACGATGATATTACCAAAGCTGCAGTCGCAGAGTTATTCCAAGTTCAGCTGCAGCAAAACGAGGATGTTCTCAGTTTTGTGCAAGAGATCTTTAAAAAAAGAAAGATTCCATTCTCGAATTCAAATTATGCCCAAGCTGAAGTTCCTGAAAATTGTGAGGTGCTATTTAATAAAATGGGTACCGCACCAGGGATGTGGTTTCATGAAGAGGATTGTTTTTTGGCCGTAATGCCAGGTGTGCCTTATGAGATGAAATATTTAATGAAGGAAGAAGTATCACCCAAACTGAAAGCACACTTCAACCAACTTCGTGTAGTTCATTCACGATACATACAAACAGCAGGGGTGGGTGAAAGTACATTAAGTGATGAGGTGCTTGGAGATGTGACATCTTTTCTAAATAATGGCGTTAGTTTAGCTTTTTTACCCAAACCAGGAGGGGTTACATTAAGGCTAACTGCTACTGCTCAAACTCAAAATGAAGCAGAGCAAAAACTAGATGCACTCGCAAGTCAGATTTACGCAAAAGCTAAAAATTATGTGGTTGGAGAAGGGAAATATTTCACATTAGCGGAAGCGGTAGGCGAGTTGCTTAAACAACAGAATCTTAAAATAGCTACTGCCGAAAGTTGTACAGGAGGAATGATTGCCAACGAACTTACCAACATCGCTGGGTCAAGTTCTTATATGCTTGGAGGAATAGTAGCCTATGCCAATGAAGTGAAAATAAACTCACTTGGGGTTTCTAGTTCGGATATTGAAAGCGTGGGTGCGGTAAGTAAAGAAATTGCGCTGGCGATGGCAAAAGGCGTAGCTGAAAAACTAGATGCGGATATAGGGATTTCAACTACTGGAATTGCAGGTCCTGATGGAGGTACAAAAGAAAAACCAGTTGGAACCGTTTGGATAGGATATTGGGATCAAAAACAGCATTTTGCTCTCCATGTAGAATTCGGAAAAGATCGACTTATAAATAAAGAGCGCTCAACAAGAACGACTTTAGAAATGGTACGACGTGTACTTATGAAGATTGATGAAATGCCTTACAACCTTAGCAAGAACCTAGCTTGAAATATTTATTGGTTCTACATATCACTTTATTGCTTGGCCTAAGTTCAGCTTTTGCGCAAATAGAAGAAATTGATAAATCAGAATTACGTCAATCACAGCCTGATTCAACAAAAGCGAAAGAGTTTGAAAAGTATCAGGTGTATTTGTGGGAAGAAGCGCGGTTTAATGCATTCTCAACTATTACGAATGACAGCCTATTAAGATGGAATATCTATCCAAATTGGGGTGATTTTTATGCTTACAGACGAGATGCGTTATCATTTCGACAAGGCACGATGGGTAGAATTGACGCTTATCATGTTAAAGGCTACAGAGCTTACGATCAGAACGTGAAGCTTGATGGGATTTCGATGAACAACCCAATTACAAGCTTAGTGAACTACAATTACATTCCGCATCACAAAATTGGGCGTGTTGAAGAACGCTATGCAGCGGAATTAGAGTCTAATATTTATATAAGAGACTATTACATCACCGAACCAATTAGTTATCTGAATTTTGATGAAAGCACAAACGACTATCGGAATTTAGAGTTTATGGTAGCTCAAAATACAAGTCCGACTACGAATATTGAGCTCTCGTATTGGGACCGCCACGAAGGCGGCACATTCATAAATAGTGAAGCGGACGGTAGCCAAGTTTTAGGTCGAGTGTACCATCACATGGGGAATCATTATTTGATACGAGGGATGATTCTAAGAAATCAATGGAAGAACGATGAATCTGGAGGGTATTTGGTAATCGACCCAAAAGGCTTCGCATTCGACGAGTTTACTTCTTCACCAAATAGTAGTAGTGGGTCATCCGAAACTCTGAGAACAGATATGCAGATAGGATTATATCATCGTTCAGATTCATTAGGTGTGGAATCAGCGGGGGTGTCGTTAACTAGGTCAAAGATTGACCATGCAGTAGATTTCAAAAGTGATTCAATACGATGGGAGCTAAATAATTACGATTTAAATGCTTTCAAATTATTGAATGTGCAGTCATTTTCGTTAAAAGGTGAAGCAGGCGTTAATTATTCGGCTAAGAAATCAGGATCAACGATTTCACTAAGCGATTGGTTGGAGCCTTATGCAAAAGCAGAGGGATCAGTTGTTATATTTGATGCTTTAAATCTTTGGGGGAGTATTAATCACAAGTACCGTGATACTAAACACAGTTCAACCTCAATATCGAGTGGTTTAAAATGGGCGTTTCCAAATAATTCGACCATTGAATTAGGTATTGCACAACAATCTAAAATGCCTACCATTCAAACGCTGTATTGGAATTCCGCATCATATGACGACAATGAGCAACTGAAGAATGAAAATGAATTTACCATATTTGGGAGTGCTGATTTTAAACTGGGTTCTAATTTTCAACTTGGTGGTAGTAGTCGATTTTCTTCTATTACAAATGAGATTGGTTTAGGATCTGATAGTACTTTTACTCAAGTGGGTGATCAAGATTTATTCTTTGCGAATGCCTTTGTTCGTTTTGAAAATCATCGTATCGAATTAGAAAGTTCGGCGGTGTATGAAACAACAGTGTCGGAGTCTTTGAATGAAGAAGATCGAGATTTAAACTATACAGATACTAAGCTTTGGCTTAGAAATAATGCCTTTTTAAAAGGATATGCTTTTGATCGCGCTGCTTATATTAAAATGGGAGTGCGTACAACCTTGTCGCCTTTAGCATATCGAAGTCAGTTTTACAATACTGCCCTTAGTTATTGGCAACCTTCTAGATCCACAGATGGAAATGAGACAGAGTTAATCAATTCATTTTTTAGAATGGATGTGGAACTATCAGCTCGAGTTCGAGCAATAATGGTAGTAATAAGAATGGAAAATGCACTTGACGGAATTGGTCAAGCAGGCTACTTTGAGAGTACATCATTTCCGATGTCACCTCGACGATTAATCGTAGGAATTAGGGCTCAATTCAGAAATTAATATGAATCTAAAATACGTTATTAAAGAAGGTACAGCAGGCTTTAAGCGTGCTAAACTAGCGGTTACAACTTCTATATTTTCACTCTTTATCGCGGTACTTCTACTAGGCATTTTAGGACGCATATCCTACAATGTGTACACCCAAGCGATGAGTCTTAAGGAAGTGGTATTGGAAGTGTTCCTATTTGATATGGACGAGCGATCAACCGACGAAATTAGAATGCAGCTAGAGAATGAGGAATTAGTAACTAGCATTGAATACATCTCCAAAGACAGCGCATCTGTCGTTGCAGCCCAAGATTTAGGAGCTGGGGTTGATGATTTAATCGAATTAAATTTTTTACCGGCCTCTTTTAGAGTAAACGTGAACACCGATTCTGGAGCCGAATTAGTTGAGAACTTAGCCTCACGCATACAGAATATCCGTGGTGTTGATGAGGTGAAGTATAACAAAGCCTTAGTGCAGGCATTAGAATCAAATTTAAGCACCTTTACGTTGATAGGAGGTGGCTTAGGAATACTGATTCTACTAGCTGCGGTTGTGCTAGTCTATAACACCATACGTCTCACTATTCACGCCAAGAAAGATCTGATCCGAGCTATGAAACTCGTTGGAGCAACAAATGGCTTTATACGAAGTCCTTTTATAGTTGAAGGAATTGTACAGGGAATTATAGCTGGGGGACTTTCCGTGCTTTGTGTGTTCGCTATTTTTGAGTTCTTCGTACCAGCATATCTACCGGATATTGGAATTGTGGCTTGGCCATTTGGTAGATGGTACTTCTTGGTGGGTGCAATGGTAGGCTTAGCAGTACTGATGGGATGGTGGGGAAGCCGTTTAGCCTCCCGTAAGTACATCGCAGAAACCTATATATCAGGTAGCTAAAGCTCTTTATTAATTAAGCTTTAGCTTTTTCCTCTTCTTTTAAGTCTTCTTCGGTAATAATACCTGCTTCAATTTGACGCTCACGGCATGCTTCTTCGTCTTTGCAAGTACCATAGAAATGTAGCGAATGAGACTTTATGTTCATGCCGTGAAGTTTGCCCAGCATGTTTTGGATTTCACCAATTCTAGGGTCGCAAAATTCAAGCACATGGCCGCAGTCATTACAGATAATATGATCGTGCTGCTGATAAGCATAGGCGCGTTCATAATAGTACTGACTTTTACCAAACTGTTGGCGCTGAACAAGTCCACATTCAACCAATAGGTCAAGCGTGTTATAAACCGTTGCTCTCGAAACGCGTGTGCGTGCTTCCTTCATACGGTAGAAGATATCATCGGCATCGAAATGACCGTCTGCGCGATATATTTCTTCCAATACCATGAATCGCTCAGGTGTTTGGCGTTGGTTATGTTCCTTCAGGTACGACCTGAAAATCTCTTTTACGAGATGTATTGTATCTTCGTGTGCGGGATGTGCCATAGTCTAAAAATTTGTGTTAATATAAGACTTGTTTTGGTGCATTTGAAACTCCATGTATTTCAAATCAAGAATGGTATATTCCCAAGGTTAAATAGTTCAACAAAAAACAGAGTTATGCCCACGATTATTCCTTTTGAAACAATTGCTGATATTCCAGTTAACCTAGCAAATAAGTACGTAGGTAACCAAAAGGCTGCATTTCATTTTAAACCTAATCCGACTTCAAGCTATACTCCCATTTACTGGGATCAAGTAATTGAAGATATTGAATCGTTAGCTTCTTATATGATTCATAAAGGAATAGCTAAGGGCGATCGCGTTGGTATTCTAAGTGAGAATAGATATGAATGGGCTGTGGTAGACCTTGCACTTCAAATGATTGGAGGAATAAATGTATCACTTTACACCTCTCTTCCTTCTGGGCAGTGCGAATTCATTCTTCAAGATTCAGACACTAAACTATTTTTCGTATCAACAGGCATTCAACTTAAAAAGGCAGTAGAAGTATTTGAGAACTGTGAGCACCTTGTTGAAGTGGTAGCTTTCGATACCCCAAAAAATAAAAAACATGCTGATTTAGAATATGTTCAGTTGTTTGATGATGTTGTAAACGAAGGAGCTAAATGTTTAGCGAAGTATAAAGATGAAATCAAAGCGAGAGTAAAAGCGGTTACTCCCGAAGATATATCTACACTTATTTATACTTCAGGAACTACAGGTCGGCCAAAAGGAGCCATGCTTACGCATCACAACATTGTTAGCAATGTAAAGGCGGCTACGCAGCACATATACTGGGATGAGAACGATCGTTTGTTATCCTTTTTACCATTATGCCACTCTTTTGAGCGAACAGCTGGTTATTACGCAATGATAGCCTCTGGAGCAGAAATCTACTATGCAGAAAGTGTAGATACAGTTTCTAAAAATATGCCAGAGGTAAAACCGACGGTAATGATTAGTGTGCCTCGCTTGTTCGAGAAAATTTATAACCTCATTGTTAAAAGTGTAGAAGAGGGAAGCGATACTAAAAAGAAGATATTTAATTGGGCTGTTGAAACAGGGCGAAAATATGCGGCGGGAAAAAGAGGTATAGTTTCATTACAAAAGAAAATTGCTGATAAACTCGTATTCGACAAACTCAAAGAGCGTACTGGTGGAGAAGTTCGATTGTTCGTATCAGGTGGAGCGGCGTTACCACCTGAGATTGACGACTTTTTTAAAGCTGCTGGCTTAACAATTTTACAAGGCTATGGACTTACTGAAACCTCACCTGTAATGGCCGCAAATCGAGTAGGTGAAGAGGTAACAGGCGTGGTGGGTGCTGTAATACCAGGGGTAACGGTGGGTATTATGGATTTAGAAACACAGGAAGTTATAGCACAGATCAGCGGTGAAGATTATCCAACTACTTTGTCATCTGAAGCGGGTGAAATTCTTTGTAAAGGTCCTAATGTTATGAAAGGATACTGGAATAATGAAGAAGCCACCAAAGAGATGATAGACGAGGATGGATGGTTGCATACAGGTGATGTTGGTAGATTCGTAGAGGGTAATCTCAAGATTACAGACCGAATTAAACATATGATTGTGAATGCAGGTGGTAAGAATATCTATCCAGGTCCAATCGAAGATATGTTTAAAACGAGCAAATGGATTGATCAGATAGTGGTAGTAGGAGAGGCTCAGAATTTTATGGCGGCTTTGATTGTACCAGACTTCGAAGTACTTGCTAAATTCGCGAAAGACCAAGGCTTAGATTATAAAACGAATGAAGCACTTATTGGCCATAAAGAAGTGATAGATATGTTTAAGAAAGAAATCAGAGCATTTTCAAAAGAGCTCGCTTCTCATGAGAAAATTCGTGATTTCCGTTTATTACCCAATGAATTTACTGTAGAAACCGGCGAGTTAACTCCAACAATGAAAGTGAAGCGAAGAGTAATAGCGGAAAAATATGCGGCTCAAATTGAAGATATCTTCAAGGATGATAAAAACTAGATGTGAAGCTACTCTACATCCCTTTAATCAAAAAAAGCCCATTATAGGGCTTTTTTTGTATGATACAGTCAATGTTTGGGTTCAATAAATTAGAACCAACCCGCTCCATCAACAGTGAATGGCCATGGAATGGATGAAAGAATAATCAATAAGCCTAAGGTGTAGAATAAGGCTGTTTTTCTAAATTTCGCTGTACCCTCAGTGGTACGTTTTGCGAGGGAAAACCCAAGCGTGATGATAATGATAGCAATAATCATCATGCTCATGTGCTCTACGGTATAGAACCTATAGATTTCATTTTGAATGGCACCTTCAGCAAATGATACTTTAGGGCTTATGAAGTATAAACCTAAGCCTAATAGTAATTGGATATGTGTGGCAATAAGTGCAAATAAGGCAATTTTCTTATCCCCAGCTGTATATTCTTTTTTGCCGAACCAACCCGAAAATGCTTTAATGATGGCCAACACGAGGAGTACAAGTACTACCCAACGTAAGCCTGAATGTGCGTGTAATAATCCGTTATACATAGTGGTATATTTAGTATTTAAGTATTGTAAGGTCTTTATTCATGCGTTTGCATAATTTCTTCAAACGTCGCTCATTTACTCCAAGGTCGTAATAACCGTCACGACTTGCACTTCTAAAATGTGCAGCACTTCCTTCCCCATGAGATTCTACTTTAACCTTCACATCATCTTTGAATCCCATTAATGGTATTACAAATACAGCATGAATGGATAGATTTTCAACGTCCATGTCTAATTCCTTTGCACCCATCTTAGTTAGATGATTATGTATAACTTTTAGGGTTGTAGAAGGTGAGTTTTTCAAAAGAACGGTTCTACGAGCACAGTTAGGTGAATTAGGGCAGGATGGAAGGGGATTGGGTGGTAATGTCATATTGGATGATAGAATCTAAATCGAATTAGTTGAGATGTATGTTAGAATAACTCGTTTAATAATGATTCAGTTTCTTCAATCGTACTCGTGATTTTGAAAAGAGATCTGTTATCGGCTCTCACAAAATCCTGTTCGATGGCTGTTTCCATGAACTGTACTAAACCATCAAAATAGCCTTTAACATTTAAGAGAATAATTGGTTTGTTATGTATTCCAAGTTGGCGCCAAGTTAATATCTCAAAGAACTCATCTAGTGTTCCAAAGCCACCCGGAAGAATTACAAAAGCATCTGACTTTTGTTCCATCAATGCTTTGCGAGTGTGCATATCTGGTGTCTCATACGTTTCAGATATACCCAAATGGAGGACTTCACGTTCTTTGAGGGCGGTGGGTATAATGCCAATTACATGGCCTTTTCGATCAATTACGGTATCGGCAATTTTGCCCATAACCCCCACATTACCGCCGCCATAAACCAATCCTAGTTTATTTTGAGCTAAGAACTCCCCAAGTTGATTGGCAACTTGAATTAAATCAGGATCTTTAGGAGTTCTTGAACCACAATACACACAAACATTTTTCATCATGCGTTATTGAACATTCGAGTGAGTACGCTGTTAAGCTTTTCAGCAAAATAGATTACTTCTTCTTCCGTATTATTTTTTCCAAAACTTACTCGAATGCTCGAATTGGCTAAATCGTCTTGAACGCCCATTCCACTTAATACATGTGAAGGTTCAACAGCACCCGAGGTACAGGCTGAGCCATTGGAAACGCAGATACCATCAATATCTAGGTTAAGAAGTAACATTTCACCATCAATACACTTTCCAGTTTTGTCAGAAAATGAAAGATTTAGAATATGTGCAACGCCATTCTCTGGGTTCCCATTGATAGAGTAATCAAAGTCATAGGAGTCTAATTTCGAAAGTAGTAGAGAGCGGAGTTCCTTAAATTTCTTTGTGTTCTCTTCCATGCTATTCACAGAAAGCTCGAGTGCTTTAGCAAATCCAACCACACCCGGTACATTTAATGTGCCACCACGACGGCGACGTTCCTGTGAGCCACCTGTCATCCAGGGCAACCAACGCGAGCCATTGCGCACATACATGATACCAATACCTTTTGGCCCATAAATTTTATGGCCACTTCCGCTTAAAAAGTCTACTCCAAGCTCATTAACATTTACAGGGATTTTCCCAATACTCTGAACAGAATCAGTATGGAATGGAATACCTCTTTCTTTGCAAAGTGCTGCGATCTCACTAATGTGATTGATGCAACCAATTTCATTATTCACATGCATGATGCTCACTAATGCTGTTTGATCGCTTAATTGCTCGGCAACAGCATCGGCAGTGATAGTACCACAATCAATTGGCTTCGCGAATTTTGGAGTAAACCCATCCATCTTCGACATCTCTACAGGGTGAAGTACAGCATGATGTTCTAATTCCGAACTCACTACTTCTTTTTTCCCGCCTGCAACTTTTAACACTCCTTTGATAACAGCGTTGTCGCTTTCTGTTCCACCCGAAGTAAATATTATTTCCGACGGTTCAGCACCTAATACTGAAGCCACATATTCCCTAGCATCTTCTAAGGCTACTTTAGCTCGTTGACCTAAATGGTGAGCGGAGTTGGCGTTACCAAAATCAGAACGCATAAACGGAAGCATTGCTTCAAGAACTTGTTCATCTAAAGGGGTAGTGGCTGCGTTATCGAAATAGACAGTATTCATGATATAATTTTAAGCTGAAAAACAGCCATGAAAATATCCAAATTGTGCTTGAATGTCATGCATAAAAAAAGCCTTCCGAAGAAGGCTTTTAAAAGTTTTACTTAATGAGTGTAAGTCGTTTAGATTTGACGACTCCATTCGCTTTCAAGCGATATATGTACATACCACTTGCAAATCTGGAAGCGTCCCAACTTACACTATGTGTACCAGCCGAAATTCGACCATTTAAGAGTGTTGCCACTTTTTGACCAAGCATGTTATATATGGTCAATTCTACATCTCCCGCTTTATTGATGGAGAATGGAATGGTAGTAGCGGGGTTAAATGGATTCGGATAGTTTTGACCTAAGTCAGTGCTTTCAGGAATATCCGCTTGCTCTCGTTCATTTGATACGTTCAGTTGCTCACTAATTAAGACACTTGTTTCAGCGTTAATGAGATAGTTAGCATCTTCGTACTCATAATGTCCTGTTTCCTTGTTCTTAGTAACTTTGTTAAGGTGTACAATCCAGAATACTTGAGAACTATCAGCGCCCTCTGATAACTCCCAGAATCTATTGCCTAAAGCAACATGCACATCTATACGTACTAAGTCGAAGTCCCAACGAAGGTAATCAATAAATTCTTGAGCACCTTCTTCCTTAGCTCTCGTTAAAGCACTGTCACTGTCGATCACTGCAGTTGGAATAGGCTCTAAGTCTGCATAACCAACACCTGTAGGGAAGTAACTTCCAGGATTTGGGAACTCCTCATAATCTGCGCGACCATCACTACTCACATTAATAGCAGTTTCAGCTCCAGCCGTAGTTGAATAGTATCGGAAGTCAAAGTTATAGAATTTACCCTGTTCACCAGCTGAAACAGACTCAGTTGCAGCTCCTTTGAAATACATATCGTTATTATCGAGTTCAGGATTACGATAAATAGTCGCGTATGCATCAATCAAATAAAGTTGATTGTCAGATTGAATAGCTATTGCTTCTTCATCAGCATAAACTTTTGCTTCAGACGCTAGAATTGGGTCATTGTTTTCAGTAACAGAACCTAAAAATGCTCCCGAAACAAAGTCGAATACACTTAGCAGATCTTGATAGGTATGTTCTTGTATATCTTCACGGTATTTTTCACTCTGATAGATAGTTGCCCAAACTGGTTCCGTAGTTGATATACCCTCAGGTACAAGCCACGGAGCATTAATCGCTATATACTCTAAAGCTACAAAGTCAGGAGAGCCTTCTACTCTAAATTCAGCACCGCCATTTGCCTCGGTTGAATCTGCAATTGCATCAGAATCTTTCATGGTGCTTGGTAGAGCTTCTAAATCACTAAATGATTTATCAGATGGGAAATCAAGATCATCCTCAATCATAGCCACATCTAAAGTATCATAAGAGCCCACACCAAATGGGTTTACGTTGAAACGAATAGCTGTAGATGTTGAAGACTCATAGTATACTAAGTCCCAAAACTCAGCTTTACCCGTTGCAGCAGTAGCCATATCGGTTTCATTTTGAGCTTTAAAGATGCTTTTCTTTGGACCATGATCATGCTCATGATTTTCATCTTCTTTGTAATCAAGTAAGTACTCTTCACCGCTCATTAAGTATAGATCTAAATTTGCACTCAGCGACTGAACCGTACTTGCAGATAGTTGAAGTGCTTCAGATGCAGTTATTGGTGCAAAATCTTTCATACTTAAACCGATATCAGTAAGGTTTGAGCCTGAAACTGAAATCGAATTCAACGCACCATCTCCATCTGGATCATAGATGCCAATTGCTGATGGAGTTTCTTGGAAACTATCAACCAATAGGTCGATAGAAAGTGGGAAGTAAGTGCCATCGGCTACACCATTAAGTGTGTAACTTCCTGTTGATGGATCGGCTAAAGTTGCAACTGCGATATTGAAACCAGGACCTTCTGGCATCTCATCTACACGTTGCTTCATTGGGCCTTGATCATGTTCCTCTTCTTCGTTATCCGCAAAAGGGTTTTCTGTAAAGAGTGCGACAAGCATACTCTTTGGTAGTTCAGTTGCTTTTGCTTGAGGTTCAGTTACTGTACCAGAAACGGTAGTCGCAGCTCTAGTAGACGAGGTAGAATAATTTAATACATAAGGCTCGGCTAAATCACCACCTGCAGAACTCTTAGCACGGCTTACTATCCATACATAATCGGTATTAGCTTCATGCTGTACATAGAATGTAACCGTTCTACCAGCGTTCGAGATATCAAATTCACTTAAGAAATATGGACTATATGGGAATACTAATATCTCTGCTCCCTCAAATTCATATTTGTCTTCATTGAAACGAATTGGAGCATCAAAGTTAAATACTACAGAGGATTGCATTCCTACTCCAACAGAATCATTTACAGGAGTGCTTGAAGTTACTTTGAATGGGTCTCCATCTTCTACTTTGTTACCCGCTTTATATAGTATGTTTCCTGTATTAGCATCTATGTAGAATACCAATGAATCACTCTGGAAATCATAATTATGATCATAGGTTGGACTAGTTGGTTGTTTGTATTGGTAGAAGCCACCCGACATTGAGTAATAAGCCACTCTCCAATATTGCGGGGCTGTGGTATCCGGACCTAAAGGGTATTCCCAATAAACATCTCCAACTAACATTTCAGCATATCCGAAACTTTCTGCCCCCATCATATCACGGAACGCAGCTCCACCATTCATCTCTGCAATTGCAGCAGCACTATCACTATCTATGGTGTAAGAAAGTGCGTCCATCGTTGAAGGCTCAACGGGGATTTCTAATTGTGCTGCAGTAACAGTGTCGGAAATTTGAACACTTATAGGAGTAACTATTACTTCATACACAACATCGTTGGTGGTGTCGTAGAAGAACATATCCCAAAATAAATTTTCACCAGAACTTATGTCTGCAAATAGGAATTCAGGATCTTCTGTATTCATGCCTTTAAAAGCCATCTTCATAGGAGGCATTTGTTGCTGTGTAGCAAGAGGAAACTCTGATACACCAACTAATAAATGAATGTCGCTACCAAAATTTAATCCAGTGGTTCTTGCTTCAGCTTCGCTTAATGCAAGAGGTTCAATCACTACTTTTCTTAAATCAATGCTACTCAATGTATCATTTGATACTGTAGTGGCAGACACTATAACTGAATCTAATTGAAAGTCTTGATCTTCATCATGCAAATAAATTTCAGGGTAACCTTGTAATGGTTGGTCCATTAAATGCATGTCGAAACCAACTGCGAAATAATCCCCTTCACGAACAAATGGAATGGAATAATTCCCTGTCTGCGGATCAACAAAGGCAACATTAACTGATTCGAACCCATCTGGCTCAGATCCATTATTTACATCTTCGTTAACATCTGCTGTAAGCCCTTCTGTAGTTAAACCTACAATGATACCTGCAAAACCCTCTTGAGATTGCTTAGTAAGGGTTTGTGTATCCACTGTACCTGTTACCGTATATCCACCTGCGGTAGTATTAGTGGTAAAGCGTACAAGTGAAGGTGCCTCTAACTTGTCACCATCAGCTGCTACGGCATCCAATATCATTAATGAATAATCAGTATTAGCAGCAAGGTTCACCGTTAAATGCATACTTAGGGAATCTTCTGAAACCCCAATAGCAGAAATAGAAACTGAATCTTCAGGAAAAATTACGAAAGGCCCTTCAGTGCCCGTAACGAATTCATCCAGTTTAATTTTCTTGTTAAAGGTTACCGTTATGGTGTCGGTATCAACAGCAACATCACCGTGAGCGGGAGTGGTTGATGTTATGGATAATTGTTGGGCATGAACATTTATCCCTACCCCAATTAAAAAGATTAGTAGTAACAGTTTTTTCATAATACTCCATGTAATTATTGTCTAATAAAAAATAACCGAAAAAGATGGTCAAAGCTCCTTATTTTATTCATTCCTACAGTCGAATGAGTAAAGTTCAAAGCTGAACTATTAAGTTATTTCAAATTATAAGACTGTCAAGAATAAAAATCCTTACAAAATTTATGGCAAAACTTACCTTAAACGACCTCCAACTAAAAGATAAGAAAGTACTTATGCGCGTTGACTTTAACGTGCCACTAAAAAACGGGGTAATAACCGATGACAATCGAATTGCGCAAGCTTTACCATCTATCCAATATGTTTTAGACCAAGGAGGCTTACTAATATTAACTAGTCACTTAGGTAGGCCAAAAGGTGAACGCAATGAAGAATATTCATTGAAGCCAGTAGCAGAACACCTTAAAACTTTAGTGAATACCACAGTTCATTTTGCCAACGATTGTATTGGGGAAGAAGCTGAGACTGCAATCAATAGTGCGAAAGCTGGAGAGATTGTACTTCTTGAAAATGTACGATTTCATGCGGGAGAAACTTCAAATGATGAAGACTTTGCCCAAGCATTATCTAAGCATGCTGATGTTTTTGTAAACGATGCTTTTGGTACTAGCCATAGGGCACATGCTTCGGTAGCAGGTGTTACAAAATTTGTAGAACAATCCGCATCAGGTTTCTTACTCGAAAAAGAGATTAAGTATTTAGACGAAAGTGTGAATACTCCGGAACGACCATTTGTGGCTATTTTAGGTGGAGCAAAAGTTTCTGACAAAATTGGGGTAATTGAAAACCTTCTCTCAAAAGTGGATACTATCATCATTGGAGGTGGAATGACCTACACTTTTTATAAAGCAAAAGGACTACCTATTGGGAATTCACTTCTTGAGGAAGATAAAGTAGAACTTGCAAAAGAGATTCTCGAGAAGGCTGAAAAAGCAGGAGTGAATCTGATGTTACCTCTTGATTCGGTTGTTGCTCGTGAGTTTAGTAATGATGCTGAAAATGAAGTGGTTGATGAAGATGGAATTGAAGATGGATGGATGGCTCTAGATATTGGTCCACAGTCTGCCATTGCATTTGGGAACGTAATAAAGAGCGCAAAAACAGTGCTTTGGAATGGACCAATGGGTGTGTTTGAAATGAGTAATTTTGCAGATGGTACTTTTGCGGTAGCAGAAGCACTTGCTGAAGCTACTCAGTTTGGCGCAACTACAATAATTGGTGGGGGCGACTCGGCGGCTGCTATTAAGGCATCAGGTTTGAGTGAGAAAGTATCCCACGTTTCTACCGGTGGTGGAGCAAGTTTAGAATACCTAGAAGGAAAAGAATTGCCAGGTGTTAGTCACCTTAGTGATGTTTAAAAAATCTTTTAGGAAGGGTTTAGCAATTTAAACCGCAAAGTAAAAGAGCTTCTTATTTCATTGTAAGAAGCTCTTTTTTTGGTCTCAATTTTTCTATTGGCCGAATATTTCATTCAAATAAGCGGCCATTCTATAACCTGACAATGCCATTTGTTTTTGAGCAATAGTATATGCTTCCTTTTTGTATGCAGCAGGTGGTTGTTCATTCTGCTTTAAGTACGATGGATAAACCTTATTCATGGTTAATTGTTTACCCTCTTCATTCCACTTGGTAGCATCAGCCAATTCAACACTATTGCTTAAGCTCTTTTTAGTATGCTTTTCCGTAATCTGCTTAGCATTAGATAAGTAATAGTCGAAGTCTTCAACATCTTCTGCTTTAGGGTTCGCTACATCTAGAATGCCATCCCAAAATGCATGTAAGTTCCAAGGCCATTCATCACCTAAACGGAATCTGTTTCCACCTAGGTCGCCTTCTGGAGAATCGGCGTTAATTTGCGATGTGTTATGCAATGGCATGTGGATATCACCAATTAAATGGAGAACCCATGCAATCTGTACTGCTTTATCCGCATCGCTAACATTAGGGTCAGCAAGTGTTTTTTTGAAGTAAGTAATACGTTCAACAATGTTCTCGTCTTCAACAGGTCCATCAGCTTTAACAGGACCATTCTCAGTTTGCTTCCAGTAACTACCAATGTAGTGCCAATGGCCTTTGTGATATTTCTCGTAGCGAACTTTCTCATCACGGTCTCTTACAATGTCAGGCCAATAAGCGGCACCCATAAAGAACTCCTTTTCAGCGAATTCGGATGAGGTATCGTAAAGATCAGTCAGGTCAGAATCATTAGGAGCTTGCTTAAGAATTTCAATAATTCTGTTTTTAGCAGTAGGGGTTAGGTTTTCCCATGCAATAGCTGCTATAACTCGATGGCCCGTTGAATTCCAACTAAATCCTGGAATAGGTTGTAAGGATATAGTGAGTAAAAATGAAAGTAGTAGAGTGGTTGCAATGAACTTCTTCATATAGGTAAGAAATACGTTGAGGTAGATAGTTAAATAAGATTGGCGTACAAAATAAAGAAAAGCAGAACCAATAGTGGGGTACTAACGGTAATTGTTATGTAAACATTTTATGAAGTGATGCTCTTTTTAATAACCGATAGATCTGTAAAATTATTCTTCGCCAGGTTAAAGACGCAGATAACCAACGGCTTGTTTTAAAACGCTCAGATTGAAAAAATATCATTAAGTAAATACTTAATGATTTAGAGCACTTGAAATTTTTTTTGTAAGGATTTCTTCAATGCATTGTCTTACCTTGCAAACAAAATAATTTGAGGTATACGTAATGAGTTCACTAAATAAAGCACAATTAATCGGACGTCTAGGACAAGATCCTGAAGTACGCTACACGCAATCTAATACTGCAGTTGCTACATTAAGCATCGCAACTAGCGAACGCTATAAAGACAGCAATGGCGAGCAGCAAGAAAAAACAGAATGGCACCGAGTAGTAGCTTGGGGAAGACTAGCTGAAATTTGTCAGCAATTCCTAACCAAAGGTTCATTAGTATATATTGAAGGCCCGATTCAAACCCGCCAATGGGAAGACAACCAAGGCCAAAAAAGGTATACTACTGAGATTAAAGCTTTGCAAATGACCATGCTTGATAGCAAAGGAAGCAACAGTGGTGGAGCACCTGCGGGTGGCGGTAACACTGGCAATGCACAGAATCAAAACCAACCTATGTCAAGTAATGTTGAGTTAGGTAGTAACTTTGATGACATGGACGATGACCTTCCTTTCTAAATAGGTCGTAAATATTTATGAAAAGCGGTGTCAGGTTACTTTCACCGCTTTTTTTATTTTGTATGGAAGTAAGTCCTCATTAAATTCAATCTCATCAATTAAGATTATACATTGAGTACCTTAGACGAACCACATAGTTATTACCTAGCTTCACATATGGGCTTATCCATGTCATCTTCAGGCGAAGTTGATATCATCGTTGTTTCAATCCAAATCCTAATAATGATTTTAGGGCTTCTGTTCTCAGCAGTGTTTTCAGGGTCTGAGGTAGCTTTTTTCTCACTTTCTTCAAGGATGGAAGACCTTACCAATCCATCTACTCCCCACGCTGGTGATTCTAGAATAATTAGTATGCTAGATAAACCACGTCGTTTATTAGCTACCATTTTGATAGGCAATACCTTTGCGAATATCCTGGCTTCGGTGATGGCAGCCGTATTAACGGGTACTTTAGTCGCTCAATTTGGACTCTCTGAGGTTATAGTTTTTACAGCAGAAGTGGTGGTTTTAACCTTTATGATTTTAATTATCAGTGAGATTACTCCAAAGATTATTGCGATCAATAATCCACTTACGGTTTCAAGGCGTTGGAGTACGTTCATCTACATTTTGTTCATTCTCCTCAAACCCTTTGCCAAACTGATAGCCGATGGTACTATAGTTTTAGAGCGATATCTGCCGAAACCTTCCAATAAAATGACTTCTGAAGACATTAAAACAATGGCTGAGGTAAGTGAACAGGAAGGTTCTATAAAAGAAGATGAACGTGAGATTATTGAGAATGTAATTGAGTTCGGAAATATCACTGTTCGTGAGATTATGACCTCTCGTGTGAATGTAATTGCAGTGTCGATTGATGATGCATTGTCGGATGTAATTAACATCATCCAGGAGAAAGCCTTATCTAGAATGCCATTATATGAGAATGATTTAGACAATATTCTTGGTGTTATATATGCGAAGGATATCCTGCCGTATTTGAATGGGGATAAGGAAGAACCTTCTTTCAACTGGAAAACCATTTCAAGAAATGCATTGTTTATACCTGCTACCAAAAAACTTGATGACTTGTTAAGAGATTTCCAACAGGAAAAAACCCACATGGCAATAGTGGTAGACGAGTATGGTGGGACGGAAGGAATCGTAACGATGGATGATATCCTTGAAGAAATCGTAGGTGATATCACCGATGAATCATCTGATGACGTACAGCTTTATACACAGTTTAAAAATGGAATTTACATCTTCGATGCTAAAATTGATTTAGATGACATGGAAGATGTGCTTTCATTAGATCTAACATCCGAAGATGATGATTTTGAAACGCTTGGTGGATTAATTTATCACCTTACAGAAAGCTTGCCTACCGTTGGCGAACGGATTACTTACAAAGGATTAGAATGCACCGTACATTCGGTTCAAAATAATAGAATTAAAAAAGTTCGTGTAAAGATCATTGAAAAACTAGAGACTGCGATTAATAGCAGTTCATAATTCATGACTCACCGTATTCAAGTACAAGAAAATTTCGATCTATCTAAATTCACAACCATGGGAGTGTTGTGTAAGGCTTTACATTTTGTTGAAGTACATAGTATAGATGAACTTAAAGAAGCGCTGAACTTCGCACACCAACATATTTTGAATGTGCTCATTTTAGGGGGCGGAAGTAACCTGCTGTTTATCAAAGATTATGAAGGTTTAGTAATTCATGTAGATCTAAAGGGCATAGAGGTGATTGAGGAGGATAACTCATCAGTTACTATAAAAGCGGCAGCGGGCGAGATTTGGCACGACTTAGTGTTGATGGCCGTATCAAATAATTGGGCGGGCATTGAAAATTTATCTTTGATACCGGGTTCGGTTGGGGCAGCACCCATCCAAAACATCGGGGCTTACGGCGTTGAGTTAAAAGATACTTTCATATCACTTGAGGCTCTTGAGCGATCAACTGCCAAGGTACAAACGTTCACCAAAGAAGAGTGCAAGTTTGGGTATAGAGATAGCATTTTCAAAAATGAGGCAAAGGGTAATTATATCATTACCTCTGTTCAACTGAGGTTGCAAAAAAACGGTAAGCCTACATTAGAGTACAAAGCCCTAAAAGAGTATTTATCAGAGAGAGAAATTGATAACCCAAGTATCCGTGAGGTTAGCCAAGCTGTAATAGCAATCAGGCAAAGTAAACTCCCCGATCCTGATGAAATTGGGAATACAGGAAGCTTTTTTAAAAACCCTGTGATCTCAGCTACGCAATTCAAGCAACTGGAAGCTGAGTATCCTACAATCCCATCGTATAAAATTTCAGACACTCATATTAAAGTTCCTGCTGGTTGGCTTATAGAGCAAGCAGGTTGGAAGGGCAAAAGAAAGGGGGATGCAGGAGTGCATAGCAAACAAGCTTTAGTTCTTGTGAACCATGGAAATGCAACGGGAGAAGAAATTTGGAACTTAGCACACGCAATTCAACTTTCAGTAAGTGAGAAGTTTAATATATCCTTGACACCTGAAGTCAATATTATTGGATAAAAGTAGATCTTAGTACAAAATCGGGAGAATGATGAAAGCGATTAAAATTTTATGTTTAATAGTTATCACAGGGTTGGTTATGCCATCTTGTGTGAGTATTCAAACGAGTCCTGTCTCGGGCAATAAACGAGCTTATGGATATTCATGGGAAGAAGAGAAAAAGATTGGCCAACAATCTGACAATGAAATTGTAGCTCAATACGGCCTTTATAATGACGAAAGATTATCAAATTATGTGAAGGCATTGGGGGATGAATTACTTGAGGTAAGTCACTTTAATAGAGAAGACACCCCGTCGGAGTACAAAAATACAGATTTTACTTTTAGAGTTTTAAATAGCCCTGTTGTGAATGCCTTTGCGCTTCCTGGAGGGTATGTGTATGTAACCCGTGGACTTTTATCTCATTTAGATAATGAAGCTCAGTTGATGGTGGTATTAGGTCATGAGATTGGGCACGTTGCCGCACGTCATGCTTCTCAAAGAGCTGCAGAACAGCAAGTAGGTCAGTTAGGAATTATCGGTGCTGCAGTACTGGGCGAGAGTTTTGGACTTGATGGGGGAAATATTCTACAAGTGAGTAGCCAAACGGCTCAATTGCTGTTTCTACAATACAGTAGAGACGATGAGAGAGAAAGTGATAGGTTGGGGGTTGAGTACTCTGCAATGCAAGGCTATGAAGCCGCAGAAGGGGCAGAGTTTTTTAGATCTTTAAAGCGGATATCAGATCAATCTGGCCAAAGTATACCATCGCATTTATCCTCCCACCCCGATCCCGGTGAAAGAGAACAAACCATTCCTGAATTAGCTCAAAAATGGGAAGCTGAAGGGTATGAACAAACTATTGTGGATGCCGATGAATATCTGCAGATGATTGATGGGATGATGTTTGGTGAGAACCCGCGTGAAGGATTTGAGAGTAATGGAGTATTTTATCACCCTGATTTAGCTTTTCAATTCCCAGTTCCTGCAGGATTCCAGACCATTAACCAAGCCTCGGCGGTAATACTCGTCAATGAAGCTCAGGATGCAGTAATTCAATTCTCAATAGACTCAGAGAGTTCGAGTCCGGAAGAATCGGTACAAGCCTTTTTAAATCAAGAAGGTGTAAATACCCTTCAGCAACAAAATCTAAATGCGAATGGTTACAACGGGTATCAAGCTCAAGCAAACGTTCAGCAAGAAGGTGGAACATTAACCATCGACATTTCTGCCATTAGCTATGGTGGTAATATTTATCGGTTTTTAAGCTATACAACGGCTGGTCAATTCTCTGATTATGAGCAGGTGTTTAATAGCGTGCCTCGTGGATTTGACCGTGTAACTGATCAATCTATACTAAATGTTGAGCCTGTTCGATTACAAGTAGTAAGGGCTTCACGTACGGCTAAATTTTCGGATCTAGTTTCAACTAATTTACCAATGAATATCACCCTAAATGAGGTGGCAATCATTAATCAAGTTGAAGTTGATGAATTGATTCAACAAGGAAGTTGGTTGAAAGTGCCAGTTCAGAATTAAGTTCATAGAATTGTTCTTCCGTATTTAACATCAAGGGAGTAAAAGCAGTATCTTTGAGGGAATCCTAACTTCAAAGTAATACTCTATTATGATCTCTCGATACGCTCGCAAAGAAATGTCTGAAATTTGGACCGAAGAAAATCAGTTTCAGGCATGGTTGGATGTTGAACTAGCATCATGTTGGGCATGGGCCAAGCTTGGTGAGATTCCCATGGAAGATGTAGATAAGCTGTATGAGAAAGCCACTTTCAAGCTAGAGCGCATCAAAGAGATTGAAGCCCAAACACGCCACGATGTTGTAGCTTTTACACGTGCCGTTTCTGAATCGCTGGGTGATGAAAAAAAATGGGTGCACTATGGCTTAACATCAACAGATGTTGTTGATACCGCATGGGGAGTTCGACTAAAGCAAGCCAATAAAATTATTCGTGAAGACCTAGAGCGTATCATCGATGTACTTGCTGAAAAAGCAAAAGCTCATAAATATACCGTAATGATGGGGCGTACCCACGGTATTCACGCAGAGCCAACAACTTTTGGTTTGAAATGTGCTCTTTGGTATGCAGAGATGAAAAGAAACTTAGAGCGTTTCGAGAAGGCCGCTGCTGATGTAGAATTTGGAAAGCTATCTGGGTCGGTTGGAACATTCGCTAATATCCCACCTGAAGTAGAGCAATATACCTGTGATAAACTTGGGCTGACTCCAGCTCCGATTTCTACACAAACTCTACAGCGAGATCGCCATGCTCATTATGTATCTATTCTAGCACTCATTGGTTCAACATTAGAGAAAATGGCCGTTGAAGTTCGCCATTTACAACGTAGTGAAGTACGTGAGGTTGAGGAGGCATTTCGAAAAGGACAAAAGGGTTCATCATCTATGCCTCATAAAAGAAATCCAATCAGTTCAGAAAATATTACTGGTTGTGCTCGAGTACTAAGAGGCTATATGGTTACCGCTTTTGAAAATATTCCGTTGTGGCACGAACGCGATATTTCTCATTCTTCCGCTGAACGTATCATACTTCCTGATGCTACCATCTTACTGGACTATATGCTTTCGCGTTTCGCTGGTGTAATGGAAAACTTGGTAGTATTTGAAGAGAATATGGAAGCGAATATCTGGAAGACCCAAGGACTAGTATTCTCACAAAGAATCTTAAACAAATTGATTGAGAAAGGCATTATTCGTGAAGAAGCATACGATGCGGTACAACCCTTAGCTATGGATTCATGGGAGAATCAAAAACTGTTTAGACCATTAGTTGAAGCGGATCCATTTATCTCCTCAAAGCTAAGCAAAGAAGAGATTGAAGATGCATTTGACCTAAAGCATCACTCCAGAAATGTGGATACCATATTCGAACGTGTGGGGCTACAATAACCCTCATTTACATAATATTGATAAAAGGCTGTAAGACTTGGAATTACAGCCTTTTTTTTTGGGTTAAAGGAATGCTCTAAAGATTTAAAAAGGGGTATTGTAAATAAATATGAATCTAATTTAAAAGTTCTCAACAAAAGACGTTAAGAGCATAAAGGGTTCTATAAATAATAAAGATCATGGGTAAAAAAATTCTTTCGTTTTATAAGCGCATTTCAAATTTAAAATGGCCTAAAACATATACAGGTAAGATTCTATTAATCGCTTTTTTTGGAACACATATTCCATTATTAACGCTAATAGCTTACCTAACTAGTGCCTATCCTGGCGAATTTATGCTGCCTGTTTTGTTTGTAGCATTGCTTGCAACCTTATTGGGAACGGCGCTAACATTAGTTCTACTGTATAAATTGTTGGAACCTATTCGGGTTACAAAACATGCTCTGGTTGAATACAGAAGAAATAAAGTAATTCCCAAATTACCCATCGATTATAGGGATGACGTAGGGAAGTTGATGTCGAGTACTCAATTGTGTATTGAACAGTTGGATGATCTATTGAAGTTGAAGAATAGATTGATTTCAATGGTTTCTCATGACTCAAAAACACCAATTAGTTCTATTAAATTAGCTTCTGAGTTAATTATTGATGAGCTAAATGCGCCCAATGTTAATAAGGAAAACGTAGATAAGTACCTTGAAATTATTAATGTGAATGCTAAAAACTTTTTAGAATTCATGGATAACATGTTGAGCTTGGCCAAATTTGATGACGGTAAATTAGACATTGAAAAGACACCAATAGCTTTTGGGGAACTCGCTGAAAAAGTACAAGAGAATCATGAAATGTACTTTAAAATGAAGGGAATAAGCCTTGAGGTTATTAACGCATTGCCTAATAATGACATGCTATTAGTAGATCGTAGTAAGATAATGCCGGTATTAAATAACTTAGTACAAAATGCCATTAAGTTTACTAATAGTGGAGATAAAATCACTCTTAAGGCTGAACGAGTTGACAACACACATTTAATTCATGTGATTGACGAAGGGATGGGAATACCAGATAATAAAATGAAAGATTTATTCGTAGCGTTTTCCAAGTCAACCGATGGTACACGCAACGAAAAGGGAACAGGTCTAGGCTTATGGATTGCAAAAGTATTCACGGAATTGCATGAGGGCAAGATTTACCTAGAAAGCACGAAAGGTAAAGGCACAACCTTCACAATAAAGCTTCCTATTGCGTAATCATTTTAAGCAATTCTGCTTTTTTAACTTTGCCGGTGGTAGTTCGTGGTAAACGATCTACCACTTTCAATTCCTTTGGAAGCTTAAAATCAGATAAGTCTTTTTTTAGAGTAGATCTTAGTTGAGCTAAGTCGGGCGACTTCCCATTACTTAATGTGATGATGGCTGTAATTTTTTGTCCCCATTCTTCATCAGGAACTCCTATAACAGCTACATCTGCAACACTTGGGATTTTAGCGATGGCCTCCTCGATTTCGAGTGGATTTACATTCTCGCCACCTGTTATAATTAAGTCGTCTCTTCGTGACTCAATAAATAGTTGCCCAAAGCCATTCAAGTGGCCAAAATCACCTGTCTTGAACCAACCATCCTCGTCAAAAACATTCTGATTGATCTCATCATTGTTAAAATAGCCATCAATTACTTGAGGCCCCTTTAACCAAATCATTCCTAGTTGGTTTCGCCCTAATTTTTTGCCTTTATCATCTCGAATTTGCATTTCATTAGGTGGAAAAATTTTCCCTACACTTTTTAATGGCGTATACATCCCAGATGGAGCCGTCATTGGATTGGCAAAAATTTGCGCACAAGTTTCCGTCATTCCATAGCTTGAAATAATAGGGATGCCACGTTCTACAGACTTTCTTAGCAAGTTTTGAGTGCTTGGTCCTCCACCTAAAAGTATCGCTTTAAAATCACGATGGGTTTTAAACAAGGGATTATCCAGAAGCCTTTTTAACATTGTTGGGACAAGAGAAGCCGCTTGAAACCTGGGGTTTTCACATAAAAACTCAGTCACCATTTCCTCATTAAAATGCCCCATACGATAAATAGCTGAACCATAAATCAATGATCTATAGATGATGGAAATACCACCCACATGATTCAGGGGTAAACATAATAACCAGAAGTGATTCGGGTCTGGTTTAAAATTCTGGGCGGAGGAATAAGCTGCCGATAGAATTTGTCGACGTTTTAATGGAACAATCTTTGATTTGCCAGTTGTACCCGATGTGAAGAAATAACCAAAGATACTAGACTCGTCGAAAGAGTTGGGATCGGGTAGTTCTAGATTGCGGGTATCGAAGGTAAAGGCGTTGAGGAAAAAATTCTCATCCATATGAATGACTTCATCCCCATTTAACCGACTTCTATTTTTGGTATCGCAAAATATTAATGCTGGATTTAACTCATTAACAGTGCTTTCGAGTTCTTTTTGGGATGATTTAGGACTGAGGGGTATGATCGGGATACCAAGTTTCCAACATGCTGCAATTCCAAATATTAATAGATCAGATGATTCAGATAGAAACGCAATGGGCCATTTAGTAGAATCGGCTTTGTCTTTGATTATATCATGAAAAAAACCTGTAAATCGATCCAAATCACTATAGGTATACATCCCATGTTCGGAAGTGAGAAAAACCTGTTGAGGTTCATTCCTCTTAAATTCAAACATATGTAATCTAGATTTAAACACTAACCTATCACCAAGTTCAATTTTTCGGTATTAATTAAAATGCCTAATCCATTTTGATTAGGCAACTTAAATCTACCACCTTCCATTTCATGTACCGTATCAGCTAAATCATCTTCAAGTAAAGTACCAGTAGATATACCGTGGTCGTATTTTTTTGAACCCCAGATACTTGAGAGAACTGCTGTAGCTGTTCTGCCAACCACACTTTCTAGTGAAGTGGTGAAAACAATGTCAATATCATGAGAATTGGCAAGCTCTATTGTTACGCCCATTTCCGAAAATCGTCCAAACATCATAGGTTTTAAAATCAGTAGATCAACTAAATTCTGGTCTATTAGTTCAAGTGCATCCTTTTTGTTCCTGAAAGATTCATCTGCCGCTATTTTTATTTCTGATGCTTGCTTAAGTCGACCCCATAGGTGCCTATCCTTTAATAGGAGAGGCTCTTCGATGTATTCAATATCATAAGGGGTCAGAAGATTTAAATACTTGCTAGCATCGTTATAGCCCCAGGATCTATTTGCATCTAAACGAAGCTTTACATTTTTGTAGGAAGTTCTAATGGCTTGAATAGCCTGAAATTCCTGTTCAAAGTTCAATCCTACTTTTAGCTTAATGGTATCAAATCCCTGTTCTACCTTTTTTGATACATCAGCCAATATACTATCTGTATCTGCTTGAATGCCTATTGCAGCATTCGCTGGTACTAGAGTTTGGGTAGTGGTAGGGTTTAAATAGTGTTGAAGAGTTTGATTCTTCTTTTTGGCATGGTAGTCAGCAACTAAAGTATCTAAGCCAAATAGTAGGGAAGGGATGGGATACTTTACTTCAAAATTCAGCAGAAAGTCATCATCATTTGTTGAAAGCCATTCTGAGATATTTTCATATTCTTGTTCAAGAATGGGTACGATGTTTTGAACAGTATAAGTAGAGAAGCCTGGGAGTGGCGCTATTTCGCCGTAAGCAGTAAGTCCATCATCTTCATAACATAATATGATGCCTTCCCGAGTTGAATAGGAGCCTTGAGCAATTTTGAATGGTGTTACAAAGGGTATTTGATATGTGTAAATTTTAAGCATTAAATAATAATTCCAATACTCAACAGAATACCAAAGAGTGCCATAAACTGAGCTGTTTTTTCTAAAAGGGGATTAAGTGCTCGTTTATTTGTTTCAGTCCATACTTTGTAAATATACATGATGGCTAATGGAATTAAGATAAATGGCAAAAAGATCCAATAGTTACTATTTAGCTGAAAATAAAAATGAGGAGGTACCGCAAAGGCAATTAATAGCATTAGGGTATACTCAACTTTCAATGCTTGCTCTCCAAATAAAACTCCTAATGTTCTTTTGCCTGCAACTCTATCTTGGTGTACATCTCTAAGATTGTTGATCACCAAAATATTCGTGCATAGCGCGCCAACAGCTAATGATGCCCAGAAACTACTTTCAGCCCAAGTTAGTGTGTTTACATAGTAGGTGGTCATTACCGCAACCACACCAAAAAATAGGAATACAAAAATATCACCGAGTCCATTGTAACCAAGGGGATAGGGTCCTCCTGTGTACAGGATCCCAAACAATAGAGATAGTAACCCAATTATCAACACCGTTACTCCGCCAATATAAACCAAGTATAATCCGAAAATGAAAGCGAGCGCCATACTGATAATGGTTGCATTCAGCATAGTTTTGGGAGCTATCAAGCCGGCTGCTGTTGCTCGAGTAAAACCTATTCTTTCATCCGTATCGGCACCCTTCTTAAAGTCGAAATAATCGTTCGCAAAATTGGTTCCAATTTGAATGAGAAATGCACAAATAAGGGCGATAGTACTAGCTGTATAATTGATTGCTTGATCGCTATATGCGAGTGCGGAACCTACCAGTACGGGAACAAATGCAGCGGCTAATGTCTTGGGACGCGCAGCTTCGATCCAAATCTGAAATTTTGATTTACTCAATGGCTTCGTTTAGTGTGAATATATGTGTGGAAAAACAATGGAGTGAAGATAATGGTTTATTTGAAGGCTAAAAAAATGAAGTGTAGCTATAGCTAGAGATTAAATACTTTAGCACGTTTGGGTCATAGACGTATTTTATTGAAATAAATTAAGTTTTATAACTTTTTTACCTTTGTAAATTAATTGTTAATAAAAAATAAATTAAAAAAATTGAGTGTTTGTGATTAATCACGTTATATTTGGCGAGTCAATTTTAAAACCTCAAAAAATATCACTTACTAAATATGTCATACTCAAAGCTAGAGTACATTTGGCTAGATGGAAGTGCTCCTACTCAAGGACTAAGAAGTAAAACTAAAGTTTTAAGAAATTTTTCAGGAAATATTGAAGACGCTCCAATTTGGTCGTTCGATGGGAGCTCAACACAACAGGCAAAAGGCGGTGCTTCTGATTGCTTGTTAAAGCCAGTTGCGATGTACCCAGATCCAGCGAGGCATGATGCATATTTAGTGATGACCGAGGTGTTAAATGCGGATGGTACTCCACATGAGACCAATGGTAGAGCACATATCGATGATGACGATAATGATTTTTGGTTTGGCTTTGAACAGGAGTATTTCCTTTGGGATCCTGAAACAAGCCTACCTTATGGATTTCCAGCAGGTGGATATCCTGCTCCTCAAGGGCCCTATTACTGTGGGGTAGGTGCCAATACCGCATTTGGACGTGATATTGTAGAAGAGCATTTTGATATCTGCTTGCAAGCAGGATTAAATATTGAAGGTATTAACGCAGAAGTTGCGGCCGGACAATGGGAGTTCCAAATATTTGCAGAAGGTGCTGCTGCAGCTGGGGATCAAATTTGGATTGCGAGATACCTATTAGAAAGAACTACAGAACAATATGGTTTAACAATCAATTGGCATCCAAAGCCACTTGGAGATACGGATTGGAATGGTTCTGGAATGCATGCTAATTTTTCAAATTCTATACTTCGTGAGGCCGGTTCTCAAGATGTATACAATAAAATTTGTGAGTCATTCGGCCCAGTAGTTAAAGAACATATGGATGTATATGGTGCTTATAATGATGAGCGCTTAACAGGTAAACATGAAACTCAATCTATCGATCAATTTAGCTATGGTATTTCTGATAGAGGAGCTTCTATTCGAATTCCAATCGCTACGGTTGAAAACGGATGGAAGGGATGGTTAGAAGATAGAAGACCAGCTTCCAATGCCGACCCATATATGGTTGCAGCTCGTATTATCAAGACCGTTAAAGCGGCTTCTTAAGCTAGCCATTGTATTTTTATAACAACCCTGCTTTCAAAAGAGAGCAGGGTTTTTTATTGTGTCGCAAAAAATGAAAGAAATCAGCTGGAACGACTTTGAAAAAGTAGAATTACGAGTAGGGACTATTATCGAAGTAAACGATTTCCCCGAGGCCCGAAAACCAGCCTATAAACTCGTTGTAGACTTTGGTGATGACATTGGAATTAAGAAATCCAGTGCTCAGATTACGGCCCACTATACCAAAGATGAATTACTAAATACACAAGTGATTGCTGTAGTAAACTTTCCACCCAAGCAAATTGGACCATTTATGTCGGAGTGTTTAGTAACTGGATTTGCTGACGATAATGGGGACGTGATACTTACAAGACCTGACAAACAAGTACCCAATGGTTCTAAATTATTTTAATACCATAATTGGAACAAAATAAATGGGTTGATCTATGTGTTGAATAGATTTACTAACTTCTTTTATGATACGCGCTACAACATTTTTACTATTCTTATTTACTCTAAACAGCCTACAGGCCCAAGAGATCTCGTACCCGAGTGACGTTAATACTTCAGAGTTTAAATTAGTTATTAAAGGTATTTCAAAAATAGAAGGAGAGATTCGCATAGCGGTTTTTGATTCTAAAGAGAAATACAAAAAAGACCCCATTCATGCCGTAGTTCTACCAGTAGATAGTACCACTATAGTTTGGGTTAATAACGAATTGCCACAAGGCAATTATGCCATCGCAGTATATCATGATAAAAATAAGAATGGGAAGATTGATACCAACTTGCTAGGTATTCCAAAAGAAGATTATGGCTTTTCAAATGATGCTCGAGGTAAGTTTGGTCCGGCCTCCTGGAATGATGCGGTCTTTAAAGTAAGTGAGCCCAAGCATGTAGCAGAAATAACTATTAAGTAGTTTGTTACTGTTTTGATTTAAAGGAAAAAATATCCGTAATTCCATATTAACCAACAACTAAGATGGGGGTTTATGGAAACACAGGAGACAGCAGCGGTAATGTCCATGAAAGATTGGATTATTACGCTCATCATTACAGCCGTTCCTTTAGTAGGTTTTGTAATGTTATTCGTTTGGGGATTTAGCGATACAGCAAATTTGAATAAAAAAAACTTTGCTCGGGCTAGCCTAATTCTATTAGCTGTATTCACCGTTATTTATATGATACTCGCTGTAGTATTATTCGGAACGGTAATGATATCAACACGGAGTTAAATTTTCATAGGTAAAAGAAAAGGGAAGCCTTAATTAAAAGTGCTTCCCTTTTTTATATATAAGACGTGTCTATGAATCTACTTAATCTTTAAATCACCATTTCTGAGTTTTACTCGTAGCACTCCCGTTTCATTTCCAGCGGTTCCTTCCACTGTTACTAAGTTAGATTCTTTTACTATCGAACCATTGACTGTAAATGGGTGGTCAAGACTACCATATCTTATCTCTAAATCAAGATTTCCTTTAAAAGGTGTATTTAAGTCTAGCGTGACATTTCCGTATTCAGATTCGATCTCTATAGAATTCAACTTATTCATAGCTTCCACTTCAATGGAGCCAGATCTATTATTAATTCGTAGGTTTGACCCTTTAAAAGTATCTAGATTGATCTTGTTGTAGCTTCCATCAATTTGAATATCGCCTTGTACGTTTTTGGTGTCTACGGAACCTGATTTATTTATAATAAATGCATCTTTATTGATATCACTTAGAGAAATGTTTAGATATTCCCCTTTGACATTCGCAGTGCCTCGTACTTTTTCTAGGTTTATTTTAGCAGACTTACTGTCGATCTGAACCCCATGCTCGCCCGTTATATTTTGAGCATGAATGTTGGTGTAATCACCATTCACAACAAGGTTTTCTACATTGTCGATATAGATCTTAGTACTTTTGGTATCTATATCTACATCGCCTGAGATATTTGTGACTTCAAATTTTGTGTAGTCGCCAACAGCTGTAAAGTTTGCCTTCAAATCAAATGCGTTAACGGTACCACTTTTGGATTTGATAAATGATTCACCACTAACCTGGCTAATATTGAGCTTCGAATAATCGCTATCGATATTTAAATCACCACGAACTTGTTTCACGTCGATATTTGATGACCTACTGTTTATGGTCACATTCCCGTTAATATTTTCAGCTCGAACATTCCCATATTCATTTAAAACTCTGAGTTCCTGCCCCATATTATGAGCAAAGATTTTACCACTTCGATTGGTTAATGTTGTGGTACGTGCAATATTAGAGACTTCAACTTTTGAATATCGGCTTTGAAATTCTAACTCCAGTTCACGTGGTATTTCAAGAATTAATTCATGCTTCTTTATACGGAAATTTACCGATTGCTTTTTCTGGCGAGGGAATTCTATTCTGAGTGCAGCACGTCCACCGGATTTTTCGAAATCGGGGGAAAAGTTTGTAAAGTAATGCTCATATGATTCCTGATTCCCATCAAAAGTATAGGTGTACGAAATTGTTTGAGTGTCTTTTCCTTCAATCTTAATCTCCATACCAGCATCAATTAGTATTTGAAGCTGATCAGCTCCGGATAGATCAAAGGTGCCATTCTTTGTTCCTGATTGAGCAAGAGAACTATCTGAAATGAATAGTATGAGTAATGTAAGCAGTGTATAAGCTTTCATAGTTGGTCCTTTTGTGATAATAGTATTTCCTTATAAAAATCGAGCTTAGTAGCATACAGCCCTCTTAGGCTTTGCTCTTTTACAGGGGTGTTTCCGTTTAAATTGATATCGTTGCGCAGCTCTTCAATGAGGCGGTCGATTTCGTTTATTGCTGTGAGAGTCGACTCTATACTGCTCACATTTTGTTCTCGTGCCTGTTGTATGAGGAATGGTGTAACATTATGGAGCTGGGTAGTAGCTGCGTTTAGAGTCTCATACATTTCTTGGTTTTCATCTAATGTTCGGTCAAAAAAATTAGCTGTACTCATGATGCCAATGGCGGCAAATAATAGAAGTAGAGCGGCGGCATTACCAAGTAAAAAACTCATCCAATGAATGGTCGTAGTTTTTTGTGGCTCACCTTTAGAGTGAGGCAGCTCTTTAGCAATCTGTGACCACATTTTGTCCTTTGCTGTAGCGGAAGGGCGGTCTTTTTCGGAATAAATCATATTCTTCATAACATTAATGATTGTCTTAAATCTTTTTTGGCACGAAAGAGTGTAGTTCTAGAAGCCACTTCAGAAATACCAAGCATCTCTCCAATTTCTTGATGCGAATAACCTTCAGCAATATGCAGTAAGCAGATCATTCGTTTTCTCGGGCTTAGCGCTCTTAATGCTTGTTTTGCGTTGGCCCACATTTCTGTAGTTGTGATTTCCTCTTCCTCAAAATGGGGAAGTTGGGTTTGATCGATGTCTTCAAAGTGAAAAGACTTTCGCATATCGGTTCTCATTTCATTTACAGCGATAGTAAACAGCCATGTTTTGAATGATGATTTTTGTTTAAAACTGTGCAGTTTATGAAATGCTTTGATAAATGCACGTTGAGTCCATTCTTCATTTTGATCATCAGAGTTTCCGAATTGTGCGAGAAATTGATACAGATTATCTACATACCTGTCATAAAGCTCTTTAAAAGCTTTTTGTTGGCCTTCTAAAGCCTGTGCTATTAATTCGAAATCAGATTGCTGTGTTAACAAGTCGCTGTAGTTGTTTATGCCTTAGATGCAAGATGGATGCAAGATGTTACACTTTCAAAAATATTTTTTAGAAAGAAGAACCTTACTAGCATGCATATGCTAGCATTAAGATGCGAAGAATCCATAGTTGATTAGTGCGTTAATTACTCACGAGAATTACCTCGAATAAAAGAAAGGAGGCACTATGAAACGTTTCATTCAAATATTAATCATTGCTAGTTTAGGAATGGTGTCCAATCAAGTAGTAGCACAAGGTGCGATAAGCATAAGTATTCATAGTGGCAATTTTCCAACCTATACAAATTCAAATCGCTTTGAATATAAAGAGTTGCAGCGATTTCAGAATCAAATCGAACGATTCAATTATGCTATAGATGATGAACGGGTTTTTGAAGCTCGTAGAATAAAATCTAATCTCGTTAAGAAGATGCGAAGTGAAATTCGTGATACTCAGAAAAAGATTAGAGAGTACAGAATGTATAAAGGTGCTGGTGGCTTAAAGCAGAAGTATGATGTTTCATACCAGTACCGTAAGCAAAGAGGTTCTAACAAAGTATTTCATAGAGATATAAAGGAACTGGAACGACTTCAAAAGAAACAAAGGAAGCTCTTATTTAAATTTGAAAATTTATACTTAGAGCGTTCACATAGTTTTTATAAGCAAGCTCGTAAGCACCAAAAATTGTTGTTCGAATTCGAGGATACTATGTGGAAATCTTTAGAGTTTGATTCGCATAGAAACAAAAGAAGACGTAGATGAAAATTTAGAAGCTAAATTTCACATCATAAATAAAGGGCCTGTAAATATTTATAGGCTCTTTTTATTTAGTAGTACATCTTGAAGATGATCGTGGCGAGCATAAATTAATTTTGCAAAGGGACAAAGAGGTAGGATTTTTAAATCATGCTGGCGTGCATACTTCGTAGCCTCTTCAACTAACTGATATCCTAAGTTGGTACCACGGTGTTCTTCATCAACTCCGGTATGGTCTAAAATGAGTTTGTTTGAACCTGCTTTACTATAGGTTAATTCAGCAATCCTTTTGTTTGCTTCTTCAATATAGAATGCTCCTTTTGAGTTCGTATCTTCTTGTTTTATCATACTTCAAAATCATTATTTCTTGATGCAGAGAATCTACATAAAATGTCTTTCAATCCTAATTCTAATAGTAGTAGGTTCAACAGATTTACAGGCATTTCAAAGCGTATCTGTTGATTTAAAAGCTTATAAAAGAATAGATAAACCAGCGAGAGATGAAGTATCGGGTATAGTTCGAGTACCTGGAAAAGAAAATCATTTTTGGGTGCATGGCGATTCGGGTACGAAGAATAGAGTGTACTTGATTAATAAAGAGGGAGAGGTACTTAAGCCAAAAAAGGGAGTAGAATTAAAGGGGCGGGAAAATATCGATTGGGAAGATATTGCAATCACCGACAGTGGCGAATTAATAGTAGCGGATATTGGAAATAATTGTAGCTGCAGAACCGATCAGGCACTTTTATTTCTTACAACTGAATTGGGTGATAAAGATGAAATCGAAAGCGATAGCAGATCTATCGTTTATCCTGAACCGGATGGCTTCGTTTATAAATTCATAGACTTTAACCCCGATGCTGAAGCCATATTCTGGCATGAAGGTGAAGTGTATATATTCACAAAGCACATATTTGGAAGAAATACCAAGGTATTTAAAACTCAGTACCAAGAAGGGGTGCAAGATACTCTTGCTTTAGTTACAGAAGTGGACTTCGACAATAAAGTAACGGCGGCAGATCTAGCTTTTAACAAACTAGCCGTATTAACCTATAGCTCGTTATGGGTATTTCAGTTAGAAGAAGGTAGGGGATTATTTGAGGGGCCTGTTCGGCATTATACCTTTAAAGCCGAACAGGTTGAAAGTGTTGGGTTCTTAGACGAACATACCGTTATTATCGCCGAAGAAAATGGAGATCTCTATCAGCTAAACCTTAAACAGTAACTTGTTCAATCAAAACTGATTTAGGGTTATTTAGCTTTTGTTGATCGTTATAGGCCAACTTAAATATTTCAATGATCTCTGTTTTGCGTGGAAAGCTTTTAACCATATAGGCCACACTTAAAAAAGCTACAAGAATCATCAATATATTACCAAATAGCATATACACAGTAAGTGCAAAGAGTGCCGCACCTTCTAGTAAAGCAGTTTGAAGTAACTTAGAATCGCGGTAAGCAATAACCTTATCCGCCAGCCTTAAACTGTCTGAGGCTTTTCGAACTGCTCTTTTGAATAGAACTTGTCCTAGAAAGAAAGCTATTCCATAAAAAATAAACACGCCCGCCATCAGTGGATATGCTAGGGATGAATCTTCAGCTTTAAGTGGAATAATATCTATGAAATACAGAACGGCTAGAACAAAGCCAAAATTAAGCAAACCTACTATAAAAGCTCCATGAATCATGCGAATGTTTTTGAAATAGGTCTCACAGTTAACCTCGTTCTTTTGGATCATGATGGGTTCCTATCAAATTTGTTCCAGTTTGGTTTTCTCTTTTCAAGAAAAGCATTTTTTCCTTCTTCTGCCTCATCGGTCATGTAAGCCAATCGCGTAGCTTCACCCGCAAATACTTGTTGCCCGATTAAGCCGTCATCAATCATATTAAAGGCGAATTTGATCATCTTAATAGCGGTTGGACTCTTAGCTAGTATTTCTTGGGCCCACTCATAAGCGGTGTCTTCTAGTTCATCGTGAGGAACAACAGCGTTTACCATCCCCATTTCAAAAGCTTCTTGAGCAGAATAATTTCTACCTAGGAAAAAGATTTCACGCCCTCTTTTTTGTCCCACTTGGCGAGCTAATAATGCGGAACCAAAGCCACCGTCAAAACTTGCTACATCAGCATCTGTTTGTTTGAAGATAGCATGCTCTTTACTCGCTAAGGTCATATCACAGGTAACATGTAAACTATGTCCACCGCCTACAGCCCAGCCCGGTACAACGGCAATTACTACTTTAGGCATGAATCGGATAAGACGTTGTAGTTCTAACACATTTAAACGATTAATACCGTCGTCTGCCTGATACCCTGTTTTTGAGCGAACATTTTGATCTCCCCCTGAACAGAATGAATATTTCCCGTCTTTTGAAGAAGGGCCTTCAGCACTTAAGAGAACAACTCCAATATCATTGTCTTCTTTAGCATCAGAAAATGCTTCATACATTTCGAATAATGTTTTAGGACGAAATGCATTTCGCACATCAGGGCGATTAAAAGCAATGCGGGCTACGCCATTGAGCTTTTTGTAGGTTATATCTTCGTACTCTTTTACGGTATTCCAGTTCATGGTAAAGTATTTGATGTAATAAATTGATGTAGCTTAAGGGCAAATTCTGATGGGCACTCGAGGTGCACACGATGATTTACTCCTTTTATAATATGAAATATTGAATTCGATAAATGCTTTTGCATAGACTGCATGATATGACAGAATTTTTGGTCTTTCTCACCTGCAATAAGCATTATCGGCATTTTTAACTGATCTAATTGATCTTTAAAACAAGGCATTGTACCCGTTCCAAAGCCAAGTAAACTATTCCCCATCCAAGTGGGATTTTGATTTTTTTGAATATCCGAGATGTGCTTGTTCGCATCTTCTGATACTAGCTTCGATTCAAACAACGGAAGTTTAGCCCACTCATCAACAAATTGGCGATAATTCCCCATTATAGAATCGGCTCTTCTGCCATCAAGGGCTTGTCTTGCTTGGCGCTCCTGCTCATTTTCTATGCCGAAAGTAGTGCTTTCTAAGATTAGGCCTTGAATTAAGTCGGGCCTCTGTAGTGCAATACCTATCGCTAGCCGACCACCCATGCTATAGCCATGCAAAAATAATGGTGATTGAAGCTGTTCAGAAATAAGCTTAATCAAGTCGGCTGATTGTTCTCGGAATGAAAAGCGATAGTGCATCTCAGAACCTTCAGTCTCCCCATGCCCAAGCAAATCAATGGTGATGGGATTACAATAGTCAAACATTCTGGAGAGTAATGTTTCAAACGACTTCCCACTTCCTAAAAAACCATGCAATAACACAAGATAAGGGAGATCAGAATTTTCCTGATGAAGGGTATAAGAGTATTCTATGCCGCGTACTTTAACCTTCATTATTCATAGAATTTGAAAAATTCCAAAGGGTATGACGTTCAAGCATTGAATCATCGGCATCCGTAATGCATTCAATCACATGTAAGCCGGGTTGTTCTATGTATTCTTCGAATGCAGGTAAAAACTGATCGGGTTTTGAGACCAGGGTGTGATCTACATGGTATCCTCTACAAATGGAAGCTATACGAACATGTTGTGGGGTCTCGAAGAGAGTTTTATGCTTTTCTTTGAATCTGTAAACAGGAAGCATTCTGAATATAGTGCCGCCTCCATTGTTTAAGATTACAACTACTAGAGGTTTTTCTAATAATGATGCGCTTAGTAAAGCATTTACATCATGAAGGAATGCAATATCTCCTATAAAAAGCACACCCGTTTTATTCAGTTCTTTGCTTAAACCAATAGCCGTTGAAGTTATACCGTCGATTCCAGCAGCTCCACGATTCACGTAAATTTCATGCCCTGAATGGTCGGTAAAAAGAGATAGATCACGAACAGGGAATGAGTTAGATGCCATTACGAAGCATTTTTTCGGAAGTAGTTTACTAACTGATTGAAATATATACCCGTCCGTTAATGGAGTAGCAGGCTGAATATTCTCCTTTCTGAAAGTTTGAAACTTTTTAGCGTATTTCTTCCATTTGGATAACCAACTATTAGCTGCATTTCCGCTAATGTCAGGAATATGGAGTGGACTATTCAATTCGATAGTACGATGAGGAGGATTGTCGCCATCGTTATAAGTTTTGGCATTTGTGAAGGCTATCTGTTGAACGTTTTTATTGTCTTCAAATAGTTCATGTATAGCCTTTGAAATAGGAAAAGCGCCAATTCTTAAAATTAAATCAGGTTTAAGTTCAGTTCTAATGTCTTCACTTCGTAAAAATCCTGAATACCCTGGAATAATATATTTACTGCTGGCAATATTGGAACCGGGTTCGGCAAGAATAGGAGCTTTTAAGATTTTAGCTAATTCTATAACAAAATCAGTTTGCTCATGTTTGATAGTGGGCCCTACTACAATGAGGGGGTGTTCGGCAGCAATTAACTCTGACCAAAATTTTTCCCCATATTCAGTCTGGCCTAAATCGGCGTAATAGTCTGTTTGTGAACGTTTAGAATGGTTTAGATTTTCACGTTCTATTGTCGAAAGAAAATCAGCTTCTGGTTCAAATGGTTTATCAAAGGCAAAGTTAAGGTGAGCAATACCTGTATGTTGAATAGTAGCCTTAAAAGCTTGCTTTGCAGCAATTTCTAACCGTTTAATTCTTTTTTCATCTGATGACGGTTCACCAACTTCGTGGAAAAAAGCGGTTTGATCCCCAAACATTTTAACTTGATCTATGGTTTGTGAAGCTCCCATAGTTCGAAGATGTGGAGGCCTATCGGCACTGGCAATGATAAGGGGAGTGCCAGAGTTAACGGCTTCATAAACAGCGGGTGTATAATTAGCCACTGCCGTTCCGGAAGTGCAAACTAAAACTGAAGGTATTCCGGAAGCTTTTGCTTGCCCCAAGGCGATAAAAGCAGCTGAGCGTTCATCGATGGCAACGGTAAGTTTAAAACCAGGATGCGAAGAAAAAGCTAAGGTAAGAGGGGTAGATCTAGAGCCCGGAGAAATAACAACATTGCGAGCACCTTCCTCATATAGTGAACGAACGAATTGTGTACTCCAATAAAAGGCTAAGTTCGTTATTTCATTTTGTTGCATAGGCTAAAGCAGATAACATAGGTATGAATTTCAGATTTGTTTCTTCCCATTCCTTTTCGGGCTGTGATCCTTCAACGATACCACATCCGGCATAGAAACGCACCTCATCATTCTTAATTAAACCACTACGTATACCAACGGCAAATTCACCATTACCATGTGCATTAATCCATCCAATTGGAGCCGCATACCAGCCTCGGTCAAAGTGTTCGAACTTACTTATAAAAGGAACGGCTTTATCGCGAGGGAAGCCCCCAACAGCAGGCGTTGGATGTAAATTTTTTAGAACTTCAGTTTTTGAAACCCCTTCACTTATTTGTGCCCGAACTGGGGTGTATAAATGCTGAACATTTGAGAGTTTTTTAATTCCGGGCTTATCAGGAATCATTAACGTCTCAGCATATTGCGAAAGGTTATCTTGGATTGCTTGCAATACAATTTGGTGTTCATTTAAGTCCTTGTCTGAGTTTAACAACTCTGATTCTAAACGAGCATCTTCTGAAGCCGTTTTACCTCGTGGTGTACTACCTGCTAATCCTTCAGTTAAAATGAAATCACTGCGAAATGAAGCAAGGCGCTCAGGAGTACAACCAATAAAACTGGCTTCATTATTCTGTTTAATCAAGAAAGAATAACAATCTGGGTACTGATGGCGAAGCCTATTTAAAATATGTGTATCTACGATAGGTGAGCTTAGTGGAATCCTTAATTCACGGGCTAAAACAATTTTATCGTAAACGCCTTTTTCTATTTGAAGAGTTGCCTTTTCAACAGCATTTTTCCATGCTTTAAATTCTTCAGATACTTGAGTAGGCACTTCAAATTTAAATTCAGTGTCACCCTCTACTTTTTTAGAGTAACTGTGAGCATCACAAACATCGTCCAGCTCGGCGAGATGCTCTTTTAATTTTCTAAGTACCTCATCTCTATTGTTTAGACCAACCAATTCAAGGGTAATAGTAAGTAAGGTAAGTTCCCCATCTACAATAATAGACCATTGAGGCAGTGTAAATGAAGCAGCTCCGAATGTTCGCCAATGCTTGCTTACGTTATGTTCATGAAATGAAAACCCACCAAATAGGTGAGGTGCTGCATTCGAATGCTCAAGAGATGAGAAGTGGAAAATCTTTTGAATTAATGATTTGCCTTGGGAGGACGCAGTTCGAAACCTTTGTGGGCCAGTAGCTTTAATTCTAGCTACTTCACCTGCTGCTGAAATTGCAAAGTTTTCAGATGGTTTCTCCCAATAATACTCAAAGTGGTCTTTGCCCTTATTCTGCTCAAGCACGGCAAGGGTATCAACCTTAGGTATTGAAAAACTTAGTGAGAAATATTCTATTGAACCTAATTTCGATTGTGATAAAGCTTCATCAATCTGCAGTTGTAACTGCTCTAACTCTACTTGTTTGTACAAACAAGTTAATAGTAAATTGTTTTTTAGGCCTGTGTCAGACACTTAAGTTACCGACTAGATGTATTTTCAATTAAAAATGAAAATACAAATAATCTCATCGAATTTCACATTTAAGTGAAAATTGGAGTAAAAGCTGGTAAAGTTTACTTCGCGTCGTCGTCTTCGCCGGTTTGGAAAGGGTTTTTAATACCATATTCGGCTAAATCATACTCAGCTAACTCAAAAAAGTAGTTCCAAGCAGCTTCGCTTTTTCCATTCTCATCTACCCAAGTTGGGTGACTTTGTTTGATAAGACCTACCACGCGCTTAGCATACTTGATGCGTTCTTGGTCGTCTTCTACACGAGGTAATGCGGCGATCATTAGGTCTAAATTGTAACCGCAGTCAAAGTCTTTTGGTTTTTTCTGGTCTATAAACATGATGAATGATTATTTATTTGTTTCAAAAGTAAGAGTTCTAAGTCCTAACCCAAAATTCTTATATTTGGGAAAATAAAATTTCTCAAAAATAGCACATGTACTATAACTCAGTAATTCAAGCCGTTGGCAATACCCCACTTGTAAAACTTCAAAAAGTAGTGGGCGAAACTAAAGGAACTCTACTCGCAAAAGTTGAATATTTTAATCCAGGTCAAAGCATCAAAGATAGAATAGCTATTAAAATGATTGATGATGCTGAAAAGAAGGGGTTATTAAAGCCAGGTGGAACCATCATTGAAGGTACTTCTGGTAATACGGGAATGGGTTTGGCCTTAGTAGCTATCGAAAGAGGGTATAAGTGCATTTTCACTACTACTGATAAACAGAGTAAATCAAAAGTGGACATATTACGTGCTTTAGGGGCAGAAGTTATTGTATGTCCAACCAATGTTGAAGCTGAACATCCTGATAGTTATTACTCGGTAAGTAAGCGCTTGGCTGAAGAAACTCCGAATTCATATTACCCAAATCAGTATGATAATCAGAGCAACACTCAGGCTCACTATGAATCAACGGGTCCTGAATTATGGGAGCAAACAGAGGGAAAGATCACACATTTTATCGCTGGAATGGGTACGGGTGGTACTATTACAGGGACTAGTAAATTCCTGAAAGAAAAGAATCCAGACATCAAAGTAATTGGAATCGATAGCGTCGGTTCGGTTTACAAAAAGTACTTCGAAACGGGTGAGTTTGATGAAAATGAAATCAAGCCATATATGACTGAAGGTATTGGTGAAGACATCATCCCTGAAGCCATTAATTTTGATTATGTAGATGAAGTTATTCAAGTGAATGATAAAGACTCGGCCGTAATGACTAGAGATTTAGCTTCTAAAGAAGGGTTATTTGTAGGTTGGTCGTGTGGTGCAGCGGTTGTGGGCGCTTTAGAATACGTTCGCAATAATCCACTCACTGAAAACGATGTAGTAGTAATCATACTTCCTGATAGTGGTACTAGATATATTAGTAAGATCTACAACGACGAATGGATGAAAGAACAAGGCTTTTTAGATTAAGGAGAACATTATGTCAGATCAAAATCAAACAATGAATCCGGGACAAATGGAAATTGAGCTGAACGAAAGTGAAGCTACAGGAACCTATTCAAATCTCGTGATGATTACACATTCGCCGTCAGAATTTATTCTCGATTTTATAGCAGTAATGCCTGGAGTTCCTAAGGCAAAGGTAGTTAAGAGAATGATTTTAACTCCAGACCATGCTAAACGTTTGGTGAATGCTTTAAACGATAATGTTCGAAAGTTCGAAGATGAGCATGGAGCTATTAACTCGGAAGAAAAGGTAGATATTCCGATGTACAGAGGCCCAGTACCTGAGGCTTAATTAAGCGCTTAGGTACTTATTTTCTCGCTGATATTAGAAGTATCAGTCCTGAGATAAAAAAGAATACATGAGATATGCTAGCGGCTATTATTGGGGATATAGTCCCATAATAGCCGAATGGCTCTGATATTTTCATAAACGCCAAGTACAGAAAACTAGTGGTTAAGCCTGCGGCAATGTACAATCCTTTGCCACCTCGGCGTCTTACTGATGCCACAGAAAAACCTATCAAAATCACTACAATAATAGAAAAGGGATAAATCACACGGCCGTAGAATTGAACTTTGGGCATATTGATATTGCCTGCACCACTGCGTTCAATCGAGTCGATATAGTCTACCGCTTCTTTATAAGTTAGTTGGTAGATATCTGATGTAGTTCTGGATAAATCTCTAGGGAAAATGGATAGAGTAGTGTCTTTGGATGGATATTTAATCTCCATATACCCCGATTCGTGAAAGATACGATCGGTTACAGTTTTCAAAACCCATTTTGAACTATCGGGTTCCCATTTCATTTGATTGGCTACAATTGAACGCTTCACCCCATTGCTGTCTGCATCAACCAAACGGATTCGGTAAGCGATATTCTGGTTAGTATCATAGTAGTTTATGCGAATGATACTGGTTGGCGAAAGCTGCCTAAAAATGTCGTTCTGATCTATTTCTTCCACTTTCTTCTTTAAGTACTTCTTCTCAAACTCAATCTTGGTTTTGTTGGAAGTTGGTATCACATTGGCATCTAACACACTTATGATGAGTGCACAAGAGACTGCAAATACCATATAGGGTACAAAAAGCCGATATAAGCTAACCCCAGCAGCTTTTAGTGCCGTTATTTCAAGTCGTTCAGAAAGTTGACCCGTTAAAAATAGACAGGCCGTAAATACAGCAACCGGTAAAATGAGGCGTGTCATTTCGGGGATGTAATTCAGATAATAGTCGCCCCAAATTTCAGCAAGTTCAGCGCCTTTGTCGGTGAAATCATCACTATTCTCAGAAAAGTCAATCATGATGAATATGAACACCAACATCACAATTACAAAGAGTGTAATGGATAACAGCCTAAAGAATATGTATCGATCTAATTTGTTGATCATGATCTTCTGAATAATCGGCTGAAACTTACTTCGGTAGAAAGTTTAATGAGTAATAGTATTCCAATGGATGAAAACACAATGTCGAAGGTCCACATACCCCAAAATGGAGTAACAAAAAGTCGATCTGCTAGTTTCTCACCTTGGATAAGAGAAAGCCAATAAAAGGTTAGAATAACCGCACTAATGATAGCGGCAATGCCAAAGTTTCCTTTTCGCGTCATAATACCAATTGGTGCACCTAATAAAATAAACACCACACAGGCGAATGGGATAGAGAATTTTTTATGGATTTCAACTAAATATCGATTTATAGATTTAGTTCGAAATAAGATGTTCGAAGCACTGTTTTCAAGAGTAGCTTTGTAGTTGTTTAAATCCGAAGTCGTTTTATTGAACAATTCTTTCTGAGCTTCTTTGTTCTTGAGCTGATCGGCAACTATAAGCCCCGTAGTTAACAGTTCTTCCTGTTTAGTGGTATCAGGTAAGATGTACTTTTCATCATATTCGTAGTCGTACTTAATGTTCGGAATGGTGTACGTGTTATTTGCAGCCTTCTCGTATTGTTGAACAATCTCTTGCTTAAGCGAATCCACAATAACGAGCATGGATTGAATGTTCATTGTTCGATCACTTCTGTTTCTTCTGTTCGGGTCAGACTTTTCAAAGGCTAAGTCGGCTAAATCAAATGTGATGCGATGTTTGTCGAACTGATTTTTTTCAATAGTTACTCTTGAAAGGCCTCCTGAGGATGGAAATTTTTGCATGTTCCCATCTACCAAGTAGAGGGTAAGGAGTTCATTACTTTCAGCTTTAAGCAGGCCTTTTTTGGCTTTAATAACGGCGCGATCAACAGTGCGTGAAGGTTCCTGGAAAAGAGTGATTCCGTATAAGCTATCTGTTTCGTTATCCACTTCATCTACCAGAAAAGTGTACCCATCTATTCCGTCATAGAATTCATTGGGTTTGAGATCGAAACCGGGTTTTTGTAATCGAATGTCTATGAAAAGAGAACGCGATTTATGATTGGCTTCGGGAAGTACATCATTTGAAAACCATACTAAAACTGCGCACACTACTAAGCTCGCGAACATCACAGGTGTGATTACTTTTAGTGGATGAATACCAGAAGCACGAATTGCTGTGAGCTCATTTAACTCAGAAAATTTCCCAAAAGCCATAAGGGTTGCAACCAACACAGCCATAGGTGCTGCCAATACCACCATATAAGCTAGGTTTGTAAATATCAGTTCTATTATCACTGAAAGAGGGATATCCTTACCAATGAGCTTATCAATATGGAGGATAAGAAACTGCATTAGGAGCAAAAACATGAGCGTTAAAAAGCAGAATAGGAAGGGTCCTATATGCTTTTTAAATAAATCTATTTGAACGCTATTAATTATGTTTTTCACTTTCTATTTGGCTGTGCAACACTTTTATTACTATTAAGACGTAGATGATATGAATTTCTTATTCAAGTTTTTGAATTGTTACAATGCTATTAAAACTTTCAAGATATTTGAATATATGTTATTATCGATGCCGATTTGCAAACATCAACCGACTTTAACCGAGCCTATTTTTCAACCGCTACAGAATTAAGCTTTATCACTAAGATTTTAATCAGGCTGGTGCACAGATCCTCAAGGCTATTTTACTACTGCTTCATTGCAAGTACATTTTTAGTGCTTTTCAGTACAGTAGAGGTGTATGCACAAGAAAAATCGGTGATTGACACTACAAAGGTGGTGCCTGATAGTTTACTGCAAGGCATTAAGTTTTACCCTCCTCGATCATTAAATAATCCCTATTACAACCGATCTCGTTTTCCGAAGCTCTATCAAATCAAGAATGCCAACGATCGCGTACTTGTAAATTGGGATTCAACAAGTACCTATTATTTACAGCCACAGGTTGATGGAGTATCGATAAGTTCTCCGTGGGTATTGAGTTTTGATGAATATGCTAGCTACCAAAAGGAACTTCAGCAAAAAGAATTAAGATATCAGTTAATTGAAGAGGGGAAGAAGCAAGAAACACAATCGAGGGGTTTACTCGATTTTAAGATGAAAATACCGGGAGGTGAAAAATCTGCCTTTACAACTATTTTTGGGAAGCCTGAAGTGAACTTGCGAGTGAATGGTTCAGCAAATATGAATGTAGGTGCATCTATTCAAAATGTGGAAGACACTAATATTCCAAAAGATCTTCGGAAGAGAGTGGATCCTACATTTAATCAAAACCTTCAGTTAAACATTCAGGGTACCATTGGGGATAAGCTTACTATAGCAACCGATTGGGATACCGAGCGACAATTTGATTTCCAGAACCGTTTAAAAATCGAGTATGAAGGTTATGAAGATGAAATTCTGAAAAACGTTCAACTGGGTAACGTGTCAATGGAGACAGGAAACTCACTCATTAAAGGTGGTGGGTCTTTATTTGGGATAAAGTCGGTGGCTGAATTAGGGCCAGTGCGCCTTACTTCTGTTATATCTCAACAAAAAGGGGAGAGCCAAACTCAAACTATTACGGGGGGTAGCCAAGAAGTTCAGTTTAAATTACAGCCAACTGATTATGAAGACGACCAGCATTTCTTTTTAGATTTCTATAATCGGCAAGAGTTCCAAAGTAATATGTTAGACAATTTGCCTAACATCGGGACCGCCTACACGGTAAATGAGTTGAATGTTTGGATTGAAGATGCCAATGCCTCAACTGATCCCGACGCCATTGCTGCATATGCCTTTGTTGATATGGGTGTTGTGGAGAATATGGATGGTACATTTGATTTGCCTGATAGTGAAGCCGATCGTCTTGATGATGATAAGTTAGAAGCGCGAAGGAATAATACATCCGTTCAAACCGATGATTTAGATTTAAAAGGGTCGGTTCAGCCAAGTACCTACTATAAAAAATTGATACCCGGTGAAGATTATGAGTTTAATAGTGCGCTTGGAATCATCTCATTAAAACGAAGGGTAGGGAATAACTCTAGTTTAGCGGTTTCCTATTCCTACATCGATCCCCGCGACCCAACCGGTTCAACTGTTATCAAAGTTGGAGATGTAACAGAACCTGTGAGTGGTTTTAGCTATTTGAAATTACTGAGACCAAGAAATAACACTCCCAATAAGTTTGCTTGGGAGCTAACATTACGGAATGTGTACTCACTAGGAGTAACGAATGTAACGCAAGAGGGATTAGATTTTAACCTTGAGATTACCCGAGATAATCAATCGACAGACCGTATCCCTGGCCGTGATAAGCAGCTCTTACAAGATTTAGGCTTAGATTTATTGAACTCTGAACGAGCGGTGGGTTCAGATAGTCGCATTGATTTTGATGGAATTCGATTTGATAGCTATAGCGGTAAAATCATGTTTCCATATTTAGAACCCTTTGGTGCTCGTATCGATACCTTGATTCAGACGGTTCCAAGTGATGAATCAGAACTTGTTTTCGATTCACTTTATTCTGCCAAGAAAGAGATTGCATTCGAAAGTACTCAAAACAGATACTATGAGATAAGTGGAAGTTCAAAAGGGGGAGTTTCGAGGACATTTTATCTGGGTGAATTAGTAGAAGGGACTGTGAAAGTGTTTGCCAATGGGGCTGAACTTATTGAAGGCACGGATTACGAGGTTGATTACTCATTCGGTAACGTAACTATATTAAATGATAAGTATTTAGCTCAAGGGCAGAATTTGAGAGTCGATTATGAGAGTAATCAATTCTTTAGTATTGGGCAGAAGAACTTTACCGGGCTAAGGGCTGAATATGATCTATCAAGAGATATTAAGATTGGCGGTACCTTTTTTAGGCTTAGCGAGCAGCCTTTAAATGATAAAATTAGAATTGGCAATGAACCTATCAATAACACCGTATTTGGTTTAGATGCGAATGCGCGGTTTGATACCCCATGGTTAACACGAGCTATTGATAAAGTGCCACTGCTGCAAACTAGGGAAGAATCTAACTTTAGTATCAGTGGTGAATTTGCGCAAATACGTCCAGGTGTTGCTCAAACCAATTCAGTTCGAGATGCCATTGATAATAATCGGTTATTCTCGGATGAAGAAAATGGTTTAGTTTTTATCGATGACTTTGAAGGAGCCGAGTTTAGTATCCCATTTAAGTATGCAACACGTTGGTACTTACCTTCAGCACCTGCTGCTGTTCCAGGATATGCCCCAGATGACAGCTACTTCACTAATCCGTCAGCTACCGAGCCCCCCCGTGATATTTCATCAAAAATAGACCGTGCTGATTTAAGAGCTCAATTCGTTTGGTACGAAATCCCACGTAACATCAAGAGCATTCTTAGAAATGTAGAGCGTACACCAGAGAGTAGATTGGTGAAGATTAAAGATGTTTTTCAAGGGAGAGAGACCAACAACCCACAAGAGGAAATAATCAATACGTTGGATGTTTACTATGACCCTACCACACGAGGGCCATATAATTACAATACCGATCTCAAGAATATCACTGAGAACGAGCCGGAACGTATGTGGGGTGGGATGACAGCGTTGTTACCGACAGGGCAGGAAGATTTAGCTCAGAATAACATAGAGTTTATAGAATTTTGGGTTCAACCATTGTTACCGGATGGGCGAGAGCCATCTGCGCAAGATGCTGCTGATTATGATGGAAAGATCTACATCGATTTGGGGATTATTTCAGAAGATATTGTTCCAAACGAGGTAGTAAATACAGAGGATGGACTAGCAAAAGATTTGGAATCTTTGAGGAAAGACGATGTTGGGCGATCATATATACCGGCAATTCAAACTCCACCTCAAGGTGAATTCTCAAATGATGATAGAGACTTGGAAGATGTTGGACTAGATGGAGTGCCAAGTCAGAATGGTTTCGATCCTGATAAAAATGAGCAGCAGCTCTTCAGAGATTTCTTAGAGGCGATGAAGGCATCGTATGGTTTAGAGAGTGCTGAGTATAAAGCGTTTCTGAAAGATCCATCAAATGATGACTATGTTGATTATCAAGAGTCGGTGAATGATGATCTAAAACTACACGAGCGTTTCCACAGAGTACGAGGATATTATGAAGGGAATACTCCTGTAAGTGGTAATGAGAATAAGAAAGCGATTACACTTAAGCCTGACCGCGAAGGTTTGATCACAGCTTCGAATGTGGAGATTGAAAACTCATACTACCAATATGAGATAGCGTTTAATCCAGGCGACCCGGGAGCGCTTGATGTAGGTTCTCCGGGCACATATATCGTAGATAAAGTAGATGGTGGGGCTCCAGAAAGAACGTGGCATTTAGTTCGAATTCCGCTTGAAGAGTTTAAAAGGAAGATTGGGGATATCGCGGGCTTTCAAAATATTTCATATGTACGATTTTGGGTTTCCGGTTATAAAAAACCCATGACGATGCGCTTTGCCACTTTTGAGTTCATAGGTAGCCAATGGAGAGAGGAACAGGGGATAAGTGAGTCCCAAGGTTCATCCGCAGACTTTAAGGTGGCTACGGTTAATATCGAAGAAAATGCAAGTAGAACCCCAATTCCGTACAGGCAGCCTGAAGGTGCCATTCGTGCTGTGAATAGAGGCTCACAACTTCAATCTTTAGCGAATGAGCAATCGTTGGTTTTATCTGCTGAAGGATTAGGTTCACAAGAGCTTAAAATGGTTAAGAGAGTATACCCGGGTGGACTAAACTTCTTGAACTATTCAAATATCAGAATGTTTGTTCACGGTGAAGGTTATGACAATCGTGAAGATGCTGAGTTGGTGATTAGAATGGGGACCGATTTAGAAAATGATTACTACGAATACCGGCAACCTGTAAGTCCTACCGATCCTAATTATAACTTTGGATCCTTTGACCCTGACGATGGGGGAAGATTAAACGAGGAAGCTGCCGAAATTTGGAAGTATGATGAGAACAGTATGAATATCATTATTTCGGCATTTAATATTCTGAAGCAGGAACGTAATGCCGAAGGCTCACCTACTTCTGAGGTGTACGAACGAAATGATTTAATGGGTGAAGGCACAGCACCCGGTGCTATTTTAGCAATAAAAGGGAACCCTTCATTAGATCGAGTTTCGGAGTTTGGAATAGGTATTCGAAACCCCAATGATATTCAAGATCCGAACTCGCCTGGTACAAGTAATTTGGATGCTGAATTCTGGGTGAATGAATTAAGAGTATCTGGATTTGATAATGAAAATGGGTGGGCGGCCAATGCTAAAGCGAATATTAAGCTAGCCGATTTCGCATCCATGAATGCGAATTTAACACGTCAAACCATTGGCTTTGGTGGCTTAGATTCACGATTAGGACAACGTAGTGTATCAGATAACTTGGGTTATGCAGTAAGTTCAACAGTAAACCTTCATAAGCTCATTCCAGATAGATTTGGCTGGTCGTTCCCTGTAACAGTATCCGCCCGTCGAAATTCATCCACGCCAAAATTCTTACCAGATCAAGGTGATATTCGATTAGATGATTTCATATCAGCAGTTGAAAGCAGAGATAACTTAGGGGAAGGGCAGAAGAAAAAAATTATTGATGAACGCATCGATGAAGTTCAAACTGTAACGGAAGGCTACAGCCTGAATATCTCTAATGTGAGTAAACGAAATTCAAAGAGTAAGTTGGCACAATACACCCTAGATAAGCTCAAACTCAACTATGTGTACAACGAGGGGTATTCAAGAAATCCACAGCTTCAAGCCCAAAACAATTGGAATTTTTCAAGCAGTTTGAGCTATAGTCTGAACTTCACTCGAGTACAGTTATTTAGACCTTTCGGGTTTACTGAAAACATTCCGGGATTGAATCTGCTATCGGGCTTAAGATTGGGCTACATGCCTTCTAGTATCACTGCTTCAACCAGTGTAGCTAGAACCTATGATGAAAGAAGACGTCAGTTATTGGGTGATGATACTGTATTGCCGATTCAACAAACCCATTCATTCACCCAAAAATCGAATTTCGGCTTAACCTATAATCTGACACCATCTATTCAAACCTCATTTAGGTCAAATACCAATTTCGATCTATCGAATGCAGGAATTGAATCAGCAAACAAAGATGGAGTGGACAGTTTAAGTTTTAGGGTTAAACCCACTTTTGAAGTATTCGAAGGAATTTTAACCGATACACTAACAGCACGAAGATCGAGCTACTCTGAATCGTTTACGGCGCGATGGCAGCCCAAACTAGATCAAATCAAATTTCTTGATTGGATTAACTATAGTGCAAATTATGGGGGTGGTTTCCAGTGGACGAACAGCCCAAGCGGTTCTGAACTTGGAGCTACTATTTCTAATACCTTCGACCTTACCAATTCTATTAAGTTTAATACCACGAAACTATTTGACGGTATAGGCTTCATAAATAAACTAGAGCAAAAGGATAAAGAGGAAACGCAACAACGTAGGCGAACTTCTACTAGCGAAGAAGAAAGTACAGGTGGTATTTTTGAGGATATCAATTTCGTAGGAAGGAAATTGGTACTCGCACTGTTTAGTATGAGGTCGGTTGACCTAAACTACAAAAAGAGTAAATCTTCAAGCCAAACAGGCTATGATGGGGAATCCCAATTCTACTATGCATTTTCAGATCCTGGAAGTGGTCATTATTCTCCACCATTGGGTTACCGTTTAGGACTTTTTGAGGATATTAATACTTCACAGCTGATTAGAAATATTGATGGGAACACAGATATCCAATTGCCTTTAAATAATAACTACTCTGATAACATTACTCTTGGTACTTCGCTGCGGTTGTTTAATAGCATTACTATTGATTTAGATTGGGCCACACAATGGGATGAACGCAATACAGAAACCATCACTTTAGGTAGTGATAACAACATAAACTCTGTGTTAATATCTTCGGGGAATGTGAGCTCATCCGTATGGGCCTTTGGTAGTGGTTATGAGAAGTTATTCAAGAAACAGCTAGGCACAGCTTTTGAGGATCTTGATAATGGTGTAATTGACGATAACACCGGGAATAATGATGGTAGAACAGTGCTAAACCGAGTTACTCTTCAAGAAGATTTTAGAAATGCATACTTGGGTGGAAATAGCTCAGCTGTTGGAGGTAAAAACTTTACTCCTATTCCAAAACCAAATTGGAGGGTTACATGGCAAGGAGTTGAAAAACTCTTACCAATAATCGGTGATATTATGAGCCGAGCTTCCATCACTCATAGCTATCAAGGAAATTACCGTTTGGGATGGCAATTGATTAACCAAGCAGGCGATGCAACTAGCCAATCTTTAGGCGGGTTGGTCACCATTAATGATGTTAGAGATACCTACGAGCCCTCAGCGATTTCAATTGATCAGCGATTTAGCCCATTATTACAGCTTAATGTAACGTGGAAGTCTGCATTAAAAACCAACTTCGGTTTTGAATCAAGTAAATTGACTTCCCTGTCATTGTCTAGTAAAACCATTTCTGAGCGGCGCTCTAAAGGGTATAAATTTAACCTGAATTACACCTTCCGAAGAGTGAATATCCCATTTTTCCCGAATGTGAAAAACAACATTGATTTAGCTTTGAACGGAAGTTTTAGCGACGACTCGGATAGAAACTACTTGCTAGGGAATCATTTAATTTCAGCCTTCTCTGAATTTGATGATAAAGGAACGGATGTTGATAGATATGAAGTACCCAATGATGCGGATATCAGAGGTCAAAAAAGGTACAATGGTTCGTTAATTATTGGATATCGGATATCAAGTACAATCAATTCAAACTTCGAGTATACCTTCAATCGAGTGATTCCAAAAAGTTCAGGTATACCTGCTAGAACAAATCAGGAAATCCGATTTAACATCCGAATAGCTATCCAATCTCGATAAGAGTTACGATTCCTTTCGGAAGCTCAAGTATCCTAATGTGATCAGCATAGCTGCTAGTGATAGATAACTAAGCCAATCCCCAAACTTTGTGTAAAATGTAAGTGATTCCTTTTTGGGGACATCATATACAAAACCAGTACGAACCCAATATTCAGTTTTAATCTTCACTTCGCCTTTGGGGTTAATGATGCCTGATATTCCATTATTCGCACTTCGAACTACCCATCGGTCAAATTCTATGGCTCGTAAGCGAGCGTAGGCAAAATGCTGATGATGTCCACTTGTATTGCCCCACCAACCATCATTGGTTATGATAGTGAGGAAATCAGCTTTATTATTTACATAATTACGAATCCAGCCAGGGTAAACCGAATCGTAACAAATAAGTCCATGAGTTACGAATGAGTCGGTACTTAATGAACTCGGTTCATATCCTTGTCCAAATCCAGCAATCTTTCCCCAATCAAACCATTGAAGAACATCAATGGAATGAAGGAACTCAACAAAAGGAAAACGTTCAACTACAGGAACAAGGTTATGCTTGTCATAGCGTGAAATTTGTCCGTTGTTATCAACATAAAGTGCTGCGTTGTAAATATCTCTTGGAATGCCTTGATAGTTGTCTCTGTAGAAGTCAGGTGCTTCATCATAGAGTTTATATAAACCAGCCCCAGTTATAACAGAAGCATTCCATGAACGTGCTGAATCGGCTATTTGGCGAGCTGTTCTGGAAGTGGTATAAATATTGGCATCGATGGCATTTTCTGGCCACACCACAAGCTCGGTATCCTCTGTTTTAATCTCATTCGTGATGCTATAAAGGCTATCCATTACTTCGTTTAGGCTGCTCATACCTCCGTAGCGTTGGTAGGAATCGTGGTTGGGTTGAACAACGGCAACCCTCGTAGTTTCGGAATTACTGTCTATACCATCATCGCTTAACATAAACATCGTAACAGAAATACTCGGGAATAGCAGTAAGCTTCCTATAGCCAATAGTGCTGTACTGCGTACTTGGCTTCGCCATGCGATATAGGCTAGAGAAGCGGTTAAAATCACCCAGAAACTAATGCCTAAGTGACCTGTGATAGAGATGTATTGAATTAAACTTACTTGATTTGCCCATGCATTACCTAATGTGAGCCATGGCCATGATAAATCCCAATTATGATGTAAGAACTCATAACTAACCCACGTTGCCGCACTCAAAGCACTTATAAGTAAAGGTTGCTTTAGCGAAGAATGGAATCGACGGATTATGATTAGTGGAATAATCATAATGGCCGCATTTGCAAAAATAGCCGCCACTCCGGCAATTGCACTAGCCATTGTGAGCCAATAAGTTCCAATGATATTCCAAAGCACAAAGCTTACATAGCTGTATTTAGCTAGCTCACGATTGCTCTCACATATTGTGCTTAAGTGAATAAGCATCATAAATGCAGGAAAGGATAATAAAGAGAGGTTAACAGGGGGGAAGCTGAGCCCTAAAAATAAACCAGCAGTTAAGCTAAGAGCCCATTTATTTTGTAAGAATCTGTTCATTCTGAATAACTTTTGCCAGCTACAACTACAGCAATTTCACCTTTTATAGAATCGCGATCCTCGAAATTTTGGAGTACCTCTTCTGCTGAACCTCGAACCACCTCTTCAAACTTCTTTGTGAGCTCACGTGCAACTGCAACAATGCGTTCGCCTCCAAAATATTCATTAATCTCTTTCAGTAGCTTCAGAATTCTATGTGGACTTTCATAGAAAACAAGGGTTCGATCTTCTTCTGCTAATTGTGTTAAACGCTTTTGACGGCCTTTTTTGGGTGGAAGAAATCCTTCGAAAGCATATTTGTCGCAAGGCAAACCACTAGCTACTAAAGCGGTTGTTGCAGCATCCGGGCCGGGAATAACAGTAACAGTAAATCCTTCTTGCTTAGCGGCTCTTACGGCCAAAAATCCAGGATCTGAAATACCCGGCATCCCAGCATCTGATATTAATGCTACCACTTGACCTCCACGAAGTATATTTAATAAATGCTCTACTTTGTGATGTTCATTATGCAAATGAAATGAAAAGGTAGGCTTACTAATATCAAAGGCCTTCAATAATTTCCCACTAGTACGCGTGTCTTCACATGCTATATAATCAACAGATTTGAGTACTTCTACTGCGCGTGGTGAGAAGTCGTTTAGATTTCCAATGGGTGTAGCAACTATATAAAATGTGGACAAAACTACCTTAGGTTTAATTAGCCTCTTAAATTCCCAATTCCATGCCTCAAATGAAACTATGAATCTTTGAATTATAGATACAAGTGAATTTAAACCTCAAAAATCTATAATAGCTGAAAATTAGAGAACTATTTTTTCTTTGTTTCCATTATACTGTCGAAAATTAAACTTTTTACGACTTATGAATTTTACCCCTTCTGGATTAAATCACATTACAATTAGAGTTAATCGAATTGACGCTTCAAAAGAATTTTATGGAGATATCCTTGGCTTTGAACTTATAAAAACAATGGGGCAAAGCATGGCCGTGTACGATATCGGAAATGGTGATACGCTAGTAATTGTAGAAGCAGAAACGAGTTATGACCCTACCTCAAGAGATTTTAGAGTAGACCACTTTGGTTTTTTTGTGGAAACGCCTGAGAAAGTAGATGAGCTTGCCACTTACTTCCGCGATAAGGAAGTGACTGTTATGAGTGGACCTGCGAATAGGAAAAAAGGTAGATTTTTGTTTATTTCTGACCCAGATGGGAATATGATTGAATTCTTTTATGAAGAAAAAAACTAAGATTGAAAAAGAGTTAGAGCGCAAAGAGTTTGAGAATTCAATTGCCCAAAACTTGGTTGATCAAGAAAAGGGCATTGAATTCTTTAATAAATCGATGAAGGATTTCAATCCTTGGATTATCAGAACTATTAATGCACTGAGTACATTAACGGTTTGTTTCGCAATACTCTTTATAGTCCGCTATTTTCTGCGTTATTATTTATTATTTGGCGGTGGTACCATTATAGAATCGATTTGGGTTTATGGTAATATCCTAATTACAATATTAACTATAATTTCCTTTGTGCTAAACCGATTCATTTTTCACATTGGGCGCGCAAAGTACTAATTAGCTGAAATCAATAATCTCTGTATCGCGGATGTCGAAGTAATCTTCGGTATCCCAATCGGTATTAATTAAGATTCCACCTACTAGATACACCTTTAAACCACTTAGGATATCTTCGTTTGCCGCAATCATTTCCTTCATACGTGCTTGGGCTTTCTGATATGAAAACTCAGTAGCTTCATAAATAGGTGCATCAGCACTTATGATTTCGTTAGCATGAGGTTTTAACATCGCAAGTACGCTCGACTGCTGATAATCTTCGCTATTAAGTTCAGGGGTAGCATCATCGTTGAGCGCTCCAACAGCACCTACTAAAGATCCACAACAACTTGATGTGTTACTTTGATTCTCGCGAAGCATAACTCCGAGTTCTCCATTTTTTGATACGCCAATGTGTGGACCATAGATAATAAAGGCAGCTCCATCGTCGGGAATATGGCTAGCAAATGCTCTCATTCCTGTGTTCCCAGCAAACGGAAATCCAGAGATGCCACCGAAACGAAAGGGGCCAGGGCCTGCAAAATGAGCGCTTAATGTATTCAATGAATTGTTTACTTCATCTGAACAAATTGAAGTTCCCCATACTGTCTGTTTAAGATTAAACCCACCAGAGGTTAGCTCATTCGTTATTTTTTCATCTAATTCAGAAATTGAAAGTGCGTTAGGATAAAATTTATTTACAGACATTTGATTTTATTTTCAGTCAAAATTTGGTGAGCAGAAGATAATAAAACTCCTCTATATTTTAATTTTATAACGTTCATTAATTGGGGAAATAAATGCGTATCTTGGAGGCTTATTGAAATCGTGAGTTCGCGATAAGACTGAATACTGATCCTTAAAGATTAGAACCTTTTTCAGGTTTATAGATCATTGCTGGCTTTTATAAATCAAGCTGTCTGCTTGCCTCTTGTCATTAGCTCACCTCTTTTACCAAAAAATGATTCCGGGCAAGAACATCGCACAGCACAAAATTTCTTTGTACGGGATAAAAACGAACATTATATGTCAACGTTCCATGAACTAGGCCTTAAACAAGAACTGTTACAAGGCGTAGAAATCTTAGGTTTTTCAGAACCTACAAAAGTACAAGAATTAGCAATCCCAACAATTCTTGCGTCACAACGCGATTTAATCGCACTAGCCCAAACGGGTACAGGTAAAACCGGTGCATTCGGTTTGCCAAGTCTACATCAAGTAGACACAGATTCTTCAGCAGTTCAAGTATTGGTGCTTTCACCAACAAGAGAATTAGCTATTCAAATCGCAAAAGACCTTAAAGCCTTTGCGAAAAAAATGAAAGGCCTAAAAACAGTGGCCGTTTATGGTGGAGCAAATATCTCTACTCAAATTCGTGCACTAGATAATGGTTGCCAAGTTGTTATTGGTACACCGGGCCGTATGTTAGATCTTATTCGCCGTAAAAAATTAGACGTGCGCAACGTTCGCACCCTTGTTCTTGATGAGGCTGATGAAATGTTAAACATGGGTTTCCAAGACGATTTAGACGCTATTCTTGCGGATACTCCTAAGGAAAAACAGACTTTATTATTCTCTGCTACTATGCCTAAAGCAATTGCTAAAATGGCTAAGAAGTACATGAACAATCCTGAGGAAATCGAAGTTGGTGAGCGTAATTCAGGTGCAAAAAATGTAGAACATCACTACTACATGGTGCATGCAAAAGACCGTTTTGAAGCACTTAAGCGTGTAACGGATATGAACCCAGATATCTACGGTATTGTATTCTGTAGAACTCGTCGTGAAACTGCTGAAATAGCTTCAAAGCTAAATAAAGACGGTTATAATGTAGATTTACTAAACGGTGATTTGTCTCAGGCTCAGCGTGATGACGTAATGAATCGTTTTAGAACTAAAGAACTTCAATTGCTTGTTGCTACCGATGTGGCTGCACGTGGTTTAGATGTTAATGAGCTTACTCATGTAATCAACTACAACCTTCCTGATGATTTGGAAGTGTACATTCACCGTAGTGGTAGAACGGGCCGTGCAGGAAACAGTGGTGTTTCTATTTCTATTATTCATACCAGAGAAACTCGTAGAATTCGCGACCTTGAAAGAATGTCTGGTAAAGACTTTATCAAGAAAGAAGTACCGAGTGGTGAAGAAATTTGCGGCATCAGAATGTTAGACCTGATTGATACCGTTAAAGAAACTCAAGTGAATGAAGAGCAGATGTCTAAGTTTCTTCCAGAAGCTTTAGAAAAACTAGCTGACCTTGAACGTGATGACCTGATCAAGCACTTTTTATCGGTTGAATTCAACCAATTCCTAGATTACTACAAGAATGCGAACGACCTAAATGCCAAAGGTGGCAATGATCGTGGTCGCGATCGTGATCGTGGTTCAAAAAATAATGGTAGAGATCGTGGTGGAAGAGGAAATGACCGCGGTGGACGTCATGGAGATGATAGCGGTTATGAGCGTTTCTTTATAAACGTTGGTCGCCGTGATGGTTTGAATCCAGTACGTATGATGGGTCTTATCAATGAGCAATTAAACGGCTCTAAGCCAGACTTCGGTAAGATCGATGTTCAGAATAACTTCTCCTTTTTCGAAGTAGAACCAGGTTTTAGTAATGACTTGATTCACAGTGTTAAAGGTGCAAAATTCGAAGGTCGTGATGTAGCGATTGAACCTGCTCAGCAAGATAAGAAATCTAATAGCGGTGGCGGCGGTGGTCGTTCATTCGGCGGAAAACGTAAAGGCGGAAAAGGTAAACGTAGACGCGGATGAAAAAATATGATGTAGTTGTCTTGACCGAGTCAAGATATTTGGAGCCCACTTCAGTAAATGAATATGTACAAAATATCCTAACTGAGGATGAGCTCCTCAAAACTGCATTAGAACGGCAAGGACTTACCGTTTGTAGAAAAAATTGGGCAGACCCTTCGTTTGATTGGACATCAACAAGGGCTGCCATTTTTAGAACCACTTGGGATTATTTCGATCGTTTCAAAGAGTTCAAAACCTGGTTGTCGGATACCAGTATGCTTACCCAATTCATAAATCCGATTTCCCAAATTCGCTGGAATATGGACAAGTGGTACTTACAAGATTTACAATCGCGTGGAATCTCTGTTGTTGAAACTCGCTATGTGAAGAAAGGGACTACTCAAACATTATCCGATCTAATAAAAGAAACGGGTTGGGATGAGGTGATCTTAAAACCAACCATTGCTGGAACAGCTCGCCATACTTATCGGTTGAATGCTTCCAATACCGCTGATCATGAAGAAATCTTTCAAAAGCTTATTGCGGATGAAGATATGATGATTCAACCTTTTCAGAAGAACATTGTGAAAAAAGGGGAAATCTCAATGGTGGTTATAGCTGGGAAATACTCACACTCTGTTTTAAAAAAGGCGAAGCAAGGCGATTTTAGAGTACAAGACGATTTTGGGGGTAGCCTACATGATTATACTCCAACTTTATCTGAACAAGAATTTGCCCAACAAGTAGTTAGTGCTTGTGATACTCTTCCAGCCTATGCAAGGGTGGATGTAATGTGGGATAACAATGATGCTTTAGCACTTTCAGAACTAGAGATAATCGAACCTGAGTTGTGGTTTAGAAGACATCCCGAAGCAGCCGATTCCCTAGCTCGTGAAGTTGTTAAGAGGCTTTAGAATACTGAGCATTATTGTCGTGCTATCTTATTAGCTTGATTTGTTGCCTGTTGTAGGGTTTAATTTCAGCAACAGCTTTATGGTCTTCATACGCACTACTGGTAGCCGTTATTCTAACCAAGGTGTCAGATTCTATGGCATCAATGGAATAATTGTATTCTAGGTTTTTCAATTCAAGGTCATCCATAGTAAAGGATTGATTAATCCCATCATGTACTATTTCATATTGGGCTATTTCAAAACTAACATCAAATAACTCTGAGCGCATTTTGTCTAAGTTTTCACTAGCCATGGATTGCTCTTTAGAATTTTCAAATATAATTAGCTGAGATATTACAATTGGCATACTTGAAACTGAAAACAGAACAATTAATCCACCAAGAAACCAATACCAAGGTTTCTTATTGTCGGCGGTCTCTTTCGCTTTTTTATAGCCTTTAAAAAGTAAATAGGGGCCTAGTATCAGGTAAAGAATTACATTTAAAAGCATTGATAAAGTTTTGCCATCAAATTGATAAGTCAATGGTTCATCACCATTAAAGATTCCAATAGCTGAAATCGCATCTATAGAGATAATGATGGAATAAGGGTATGGGTTAAAAATATAACTGAATATACTGGGTGTGATTCTGTGAGAATCCATTGAAAAAGTAAATATCAATGTTATTAACACAAATAATAGGATTACAATTAACCACTCGGTTACATGATTAGTTAAGTACTTCATAATCCACCCCTTCTTTATTGAGCACAAACATTATTTCAAAACGCCCTGTTTGACCATCGTAGTTTTTATAGTTTGGGTTTTCACCTAATGCAATATCGGATACTGCATAAACTCTGATTTCATCTTGTTGCTCATCGATGGTATAGAAATGATTCATATTATCATCGGTCTTTTCTCCCGGCTTGTCGGCTTCTCTAATTTCAAGTTCCGTTATATAGATTCCATCACCCGAAAAGTTCTCAGGCATGATTTCTTTTGCTGTTTCAACTATAGATTCTTTCTCTTGTGTGTGATAAATCTGAAGTACATAAACAAGCTTCTGTTGTATTTCAGCTTTGCTGATTCCTTTTTCGATCGTCTTTCTGATGTTTAAAAGGAGGTCTTTTTGGAAATCTTTTCTTCCATAATTGTGGGCAAAGCTAATTGCATGAAATACAACCATGATTACAAACAATGAATAAATGAATCGATAAGACGCTTTATTGGGAAGTGTAGATTTACTCATACTTAAGAGCCGACCAATAAATGCAACGGCTGTTATGAGAGCTAAAAACAGAGCTAACCATATTTTTTGGAAATATAGAGCAACCATAAAAGAGACTATTGCAATCACTATGCTCTGTATTAAAAGTTTGTTTTCTTTTAGCATATGTCTATAGTTTTGTAGGCTTCACAGAAGTAACAAAAGTTTATCCTCAAATGAAAATCCCTCAATAGTATTGAAACTAGTGCCGAGCGGGGAGAATCTTATTATTCAAGAATTCTTGAACTCAGAATTTAGAATGAAGAGGTGGGATAGGTCTTTGTGTTACAAGGGAGGAATGATGGATGTAGCAAACACAAAAAAAGGCCTCAATAAAATTGAAGCCTTTTAAAATCATTAACTAATGCTGCTATTAAAGCTTAGTTGGATTTGGTGCATCGCCATAAACTTCTTTAGGGTCGAATACTTTTTCATCTTCTTCAAAGCGTAACTCACCGTCTTTTTCGAAGAACTCATCGCCAGTTGGAACACTTCTATAGAAACAAGAACGGTACCCAACATGGCAACTTGCGCCATTACCTTGTACTTCAACGCGTAACCAAACACAATCTTGGTCATCATCAATTCTCATTTCTTTCACAATCTGAGTAAGACCTGATGTAGCGCCTTTATGCCATAATGTTTCACGGCTACGGCTATAGTAAACTGCCTCACCAAGTTTGATGGTTTGTTTAAAAGCTTCTTCATTCATATACCCATGCATCAATAACTCACCAGAGGTGTAATCGGTTGTTACAACGGGAATTAAACCGTTTTCGTCAAATTTTGGGGCAAGATCGTTTGCTTCTTCAACTTGCTCAACGGTAAGTCTTTTTTTGAATGTAATTTCTGACATTTCTTATTAAGTCTGAAGTAATTGGGTTACCCCAATTGGTTATCTGTTTGTAAGGTCATTATGTTTTGGGTTCTTTGGAACAGGATCTTCACCATGGCTTCCCCATGGATGGCATCTTCCGATACGTTTTAATCCTAACCAAATTCCCTTTAAAGGGCCCCACTCTTTTACAGCTTCTATCATATACTGTGAACAAGTAGGAGTATACCTACAACTACTTCCCATCCAAGGAGAAATAGCCAATTGGTAAAAGCGTACAAAACCAATAATTAGAGCACTGAATATCTTTTTCAGTGCTTTCATTAATCTATGCTGAAGGTAGTTCCTTCTTTTCCATCCATAAGCTGTACGCCAAGCTCTTTCAGGTCATCCCGAATTTTGTCCGAGAGTGCAAAATCTTTATTCGTACGAGCATCCTTTCTAATCTCGATAAGTAATTCCACTAAGCCTTTTGTGAGCTCACCGTTAGAACCACTATTCTCGCTATTAGGCCAAATACCTAAAACATCATCCACAAATACTTTTAAGAGTGAATGAATATCGCTCAAATTCGAAGGGCTATTCCCTTCGGTAATTTGTTTTCTAATTTTCTTTAGATGATCAAATAAAACAGCAATGGCTTGAGCTGAATTAAAGTCATCGTTCATGGCACCTTCAAAATCAGCTTTAAATGCATCAATATCATAAGGTGAACCAGAACCATTATCAGCCTTCATAATAGCTTCCACAATGGAATGAAGGTTCTTCATGCCCGTTTCGGCAGCACTTAGTGCCTCTTCAGAAAAATCTGTGGTGCTTCTATAATGGCTTTGAAGTAAAAAGAATCTAATTACATCCGGAGACCAGGCTCGAGAAAGCATTTTGTGATCACCAGTGAAAAACTCATGAAGATTTATGGCATTTCCTAGAGACTTACCCATCTTCTGGCCTTCAAGGGTCACCATGTTATTATGCATCCAATACTTCACGAATTGTTTATCGTGTGCACATTCTGCCTGCGCTATTTCGCATTCATGATGTGGGAATTGGTTCTCTAAACCACCGCCATGGATGTCGAAACTCTGGCCAAGATATTTGGTACTCATTGCAGAGCATTCAATATGCCAACCTGGATAGCCAACACTCCATGGTGAGTCCCATTTCATTAGGTGACCATCGGTAGCTTTCTTCCAAAGTGCAAAATCTTCAGGGTTCTTCTTATCCGAAGCAGTTTCAACACGTGTACCTGCTTCTGCATCTTCTAAATTTCGACCACTAAGTTTACCGTAATTCTTGTCTGACTGTACATCAAAGTACACATTGCCATTCGATTCGTAAGCGTGCCCTTTTTCAATCAGGGTTCGAATCATAGCTATTTGCTCAGGAATATGACCGGTTGCTCTTGGAGCAATATCTGGTCTTAACACATTCAAAGCGTCCATATCGCGGAAATACGTATAGGTGTATTTCTCAGCAACCTGCATTGGATCCACTTGTTCTAATCGTGCTTTGCGAGCTAGTTTATCTTCGCCTTCATCACCATCTCCAACAAGATGCCCAACGTCCGTGATATTCTGTACATAACGCACTTGGTATTCGAGGTATCGTAAATACCTTAATACTACATCAAAAGACACATAGCTTTTGGCATGTCCTAAATGGGCATCACCGTAAACAGTGGGGCCACATACATACATACCAACAAAAGGAGCATTGAGTGGTTCAAACACTTCCTTTGTTCTGCTTAAAGTATTGTAGACGTGAAGTTTTTGTTCAGCCAAAACGATTAAAGATCGGTATCAGTTTTAATGAAATCGATGAATTTCTGCTGGATGTCTTTATTCTTGAATGCTCCACGAAATTCTGAAGTAATAGTGCTACTGCTAATATCACGAATACCACGTGTAGAAACACAAAGGTGTTTACTGTCAATAAATACAGCCACATCATCGGTTCCCATCGCATCAGCTAATGCATCTGCAATCTGAAGGGTAAGACGTTCCTGTACTTGAGGTCTACGTGCGTAGTAATCAACCAAGCGATTGATTTTAGACAGCCCAATAACTTTTCCTGTTGAGATATACGCCACGTGAGCTTTACCAATGAAGGGTAAGAAGTGGTGTTCACAGAAGGAGGTCACTTGAATATTTTTTTCAATGACCATATCACTGTACTCGTAATGATTGCTAAAAGCACGAGCAACAGGTTTATTCTTCGGGTCTAAACCGTTAAAAATTTCTTTTACAAACATTTTAGCCACTCGGTATGGAGTGCCTTTGAGACTGTCATCGGTTAGGTCCAGTCCTAATGTGTGCATGATTTTGGCGAAATGCTCTTGGATTACCTCTATCTTTTCAGCATCACTCAGCTCAAAAGCATCATCTCTAATAGGGGTTAATTCTGAAGTACCAATATGGTCTTCACCAAGTTCATCTGCAGTAATTTTGTCTAATTCTAAGTTGTCCAATGGTATGGGGTTTCTTTCATGAAAGTTTAAGCCTATTTGGTGACTTAAAACCGAACTCCAAAGTTAAGGGTTCCTGTTGTCAATTAACAGTTCTATAGCTAAGAATGATTCTGCATTAATAAGTTGTAAGATTAGTGGTAAAAGTAGTTTAAAATTGATTGGCTATTCCTGCAATGTTGTTTGATATTTGACCTTTTAAAACCAATAGGGGAGTCTATGATTAAACACGTTGTAATGTGGAAATTAAAGGATATTGCAGAAGGCAAAACTAAAGCGGAAAATGCGGAAGTAATGAAGGAATTATTAGAAGATTTGCCTAGAAAAATCGATCAATTGGACACCGCAGAAGTAGGAATTAATATCATAAAAGATGATTCTGACGCTATTTTTGATGTGGTGTTAACAACCACTTGCGAAAATGAAGAAGCACTTCAAGCCTATGCAGTTCATCCCGATCATAAAAAGGTAGTTCAATTTATTATGAAAGTAGCCGAAGAGCGAAGAGTTGTAGACTACAAAGTATAGGTATTCCAATGGATGAAAATGAACCTATAGAGTTACCAATAGATGGAATTCTAGATTTACATTTATTTCAACCCAAAGACCTAGGTGGGTTAATTCCGGATTACATCGATGCTTGTTTAGAGAAGGAAATATTTTCACTTAGAATCATTCACGGGAAGGGAAAAGGGGTGCTGAGAAGAACCGTCCATTCCATTTTAGAAAAGCATCCAAAAGTACAATCGTACAGATTAGCAAACGATAGCAGCAGTTGGGGGGCGACTCTGGTTGACTTAGAACAGTGTTAACCTTTTTTTCGCAACATTTGGCTAATGCGTTAGTAAGGGGTGTGAAATTTAGGACGGTTATGATGCGATTTAGACTCTTCGGTATACTCTTTTTAATTCTATGGTGCACACGCACTGGGCAAGCTCAGCCCAAGTATGATTTTCAACACATTGCTCCAAATGAGGTCGGTTTTGAACAGGATGCTTTGAATAAGCTATCCACCTTTCTTGAGCAAGCGGGTTCTTCCGCTCTACTCATCATGATAGATGGAAAAATTGCATTCGAATGGGGAGCAACAGAACGGGTTCATACTATCCATTCCATTCGTAAATCAATGCTTCACTCACTCATAGGTATTAAGGTTCATGAAGGGGTTATTGACACGAATCAAACCATAAAGGATTTAGGAATATCAGATAAGTTTGGTTTAACCGAACAGGAAAAAACAGCACGCGTAGCCGATCTTTTGAAATCAAGATCAGGAGTTTATCACTCGGCGGCAGCGGTTTCGGAAGGAATGAGGCGAAATAAGCCCGAAAGAGATGAACATCTGCCAGGAACACACTACTACTATAATAATTGGGATTATAATGTAAGTAATTACATTCTAGAAAAAGCTACAGAGAAAAGTATATATACCTTATTTAATGATCTGATTGCTAAGCCTCTTGGGATGCATCATTATGATGGTACTTTCACTGCTTTTGATATTGACGAAATTGATGATGATCGTTCATTCCGCTTTCCAACTACTAGTGGTTTTTATCAATTCGAAAGAGCAAAATCTATTTATCCAGCCTATCACTTCAGGATGTCGGCAAGAGACATGGCCATATATGGAAATTTATACCTCAATGAAGGGCGGCATAACGGACAACAAGTGGTACCTAAAGAATGGATTCAAAAAACCATTCAACCCTTTTCGGTATACAACGAACGCTATGGATTAGCCTATGGAATGCTTTGGAATGTGTTAATGCCAACGGAATCACGCAGTAATAAGTCGTTTTATCACACAGGGGCGGGAATACATATGTTAGCTGTTTATCCATCAAGTAATATGGTATTAGTGCATCGAGTGGATACTGAAACCGCAGCAACATCCTTTAGTAACCAAGACCTCTTACAGGTAATCGATTTAGTTTTCGAAGCACGAAAAAAATAAATCATTTTATTGTAACCATTCAAAAAATGGGCGGTGTACAGTAATGAAACATGAACTCGGGGAATGAGAAGCTAGTGGATTCTACTACAGATAAAACCATTATGATGAAGGTGAAGGAGGGCGACTTAGATAAACTAGGTCTACTTTATGAGCGATATAATCGCTCCCTTTACAGTTTCTTCTATCGGAAGACGTCTCATTCTCAAGTCAGTGAAGATCTTGTTCAATCGGTATTCGAGCGTATGCTTAAGTATCGAACTTCATATTCAGGGACAGGAGCTTTCGCAACTTGGATGTTCAGCATTGCTAGAAATGCCCACATCGATCACTATCGAAAGAATAAGCGATATGATCAAAAGGAAGTGCTGGACGAAAATAAGTTAGGAGAGCTTCCCCCCGAGTATGAAGAAATGGACGAAAAGGAAATTCGAAAGAAAATTCTTGAAGAAGCATTACAGCAATTAGATAACGATAAAAAAGAAGTGGTAATACTTAGTAGATATGAAGGACTTAAGTATGCTGAAATTGCTGAGATACAAGGTGTAAGTGAGAATACAGTAAAAGTTAGATTTTTTAGGGCTATGCAAGAATTAAAAACATTGGTAAACACACTTAGTGAGGTGTACCGAAATGAATGAATCATATGAATTACTTATTGCAGATTACTTAGCAGGTAATCTTGATGAGGATGGTAAAACAAAAGTAGAGCAACTTATTGCAGAAGGTAAAATCGACTTGATTGATTTTAAAGCAATGGAGCAACTACATGAGGAATTGACTACGGTAAGTACTCCAGCTCCTTCAGAAGCAATGAGTGTTAACTTCTATTCAATGCTAGAAAGTGAAAAAGAAGCTCAAGCTAGCTATAAATGGGTGGAGAAAGTAAACGAATGGATCGCCTCTCTAACGGTTTCCAAACTAGCTTATGCTTGTGTTTTATTGATAGTAGGTGGTTTCATAGGAAGCTTTGTAAGTCAGGATGACTCACAATTAGAGGCGCTTTCAAGTCAAGTTCAGAATATGCAAGAAATGTTAGTGGTTAGCATGCTTGAAGGAGCATCCACTACAGATCGCCTAAAGGCCGTTAATATTAGCACCACGCTGCCAACTGCAGATGATAAAGCGATACGAGCACTGCTTTTTACCCTTCAAAATGATGAAAGTGTGAATGTTAGAGTACAAGCTATTGAAGCATTAAAACGCTGGGGCGACCACGAAGATGTTCGTGAAGGGCTTGTAGGCGCTATTGGTGTTCAAGAGTCGGATATCGTAATTATTTCACTAGCAGATGCAATGATTGAGTTAGAGTTGAACAGCTCAAAAACAGAATTCGAAAAACTCATGAACGAGAGAGAGTTAAACATCGGAGTTAAAGAAAAAATTGAAAACACGATAGCAGTGCTATAAGGAGCCATTATGAAAAGATTAGTTATCACAGCATTATTTTTAGCTATTGGATTGAGTATCCAAGCTCAAAACCAACGAGTGGAAGAGAAAATTGATATCACTATATCATCAAGTGAATTAAGTAATATGAATGGGTTTACCATTCAAAATATAAATGGTGATTTGAAAGTAGAAGGCTATGATGGAAATGAAATTCGGGTAAGTGGATCAAAAGTTATTAAGAAACGACGAGGTCGGCTTGATGATGAAACCGTGGAATCCATTTTCTTAGAGCATCAAAGTCATCAAGGAATAATGTACATGTATGTACGCACTCCAGGAAGTGAAGTAAACTTCAAAAATGGGAAATTGAACCATAAGATGAATTGGGATAAGAGGAAGTGGGACAAGTACGATGAAATAGGGTTTCAGTTCGACATCGTTGTAAAGGTGCCAAATAAATTATTACTGAGAGCATCCACCGTGAATGGTAGCCAGTTAATTGTAGAAGGAATGAATATGGACCTGAATGTGAGTAACGTGAACGGTGACGTGATGGTGAGGGATGCTAAAAAAGCCGTTAACGTGAATACCGTGAATGGGGATATTAAAATTTGGTACGACAATGCTCCTACAACTAACTCTGACTTTAATACGGTTAATGGATCTATTCAAATTTATTCACCAGAAAATTTATCAGCGGTTGTAACCTTTAAAAGTTTACACGGTGACTTATATACAGATTTCGATGAAGTAACACGATTACCAAACAAATTGAACAAGGCAAAAGGAAGTAAAGGCTATCGAGTTAGCAAAACGGCTCCCATCCAAATAGGGCAGGGTGGACCCACGCTAGCATTTGAAACACTCAATGGCGATGCCTACATCCAAAAAAGAAAATCAAAATAAAGAGACATAAATCATGAAAAATCAATCATTACGGTTATTTGCTACTTTGGTATTTACACTAGCTGCATTTGGATATGCACATGCACAAAACAACGACATCAAGGTTCCATTGTCAAATCCTGGCAAGAGTGGACATCTTAAAATTGATGTAGTACATGCAGAGGATATTGAAGTTGAAGCTTACGATGGACAAGAAGTTATAGTAAAATTTGATAGCGACGACGACGACAGAGATCGCGTAAATCGACGCAACGGATTACGTAGAATATCAACCAATGGTGTTGGTCTTGAAATCACAGAAGACAACAACAAAGTTGATATCCGAGCAGATGTAAATTCACATGACCTTGAGTTAAAGGTGATGGTTCCAAGAAACTTTTCTGTGAAAATAAACGCCGTACATGGTGATGTTACCGTGTTAGCCGTAGAAGGAGAAGTTGAGATAGAATCAGTGAATGGGGATGTAAAGATGAACGGCTTATTAGGAGCTGCTCTCGTAAATAGTGTGAACGGTGATATTGAAGTTCGCTTCTCGAAAGTGAAAGCAGGAACACCAATGTCGTTCACTGGAGTAAACGGTGATATCGAAATTAGCTTCCCAGAAAACACCAAGTTTTCAGCTCGCATGAAAACGGAATGGGGCGATATCTACACCAACTTTGATATGGACATCAATCAACAGCCTAATAAAACAGAAGTATCTAAGAACAAAGGCAAGTACAAAGTTTCTGTAAATAAATGGGTTTACGGAGACGTGAACGGAGGAGGACCTGAATTCCTATTCAAGACTCTTCACGGTGATATATCAATTCGTAAAAATTAGTAAAAGGGGGTAACGTTTTACCCCTTTCACTCGTCTACACTTACAAATACAGCCTTTCTGTAAAATCATGTGGTACAATATTTTACGGCTGGGTGGAATACATCAAAGAGACAAAAAGTTATGCGAAAATCAGTTATTTTATTACTATTAATGTGTGTGTGTTTCGGGGTGAATGCTCAAAGTATCGAGCCCGTAAATACAGAAGCTACTGAGTACGTAAGCAACTCAAAAACCGATTATCGTTTCGGTTACGACATGAACCCAACCATGGATGCCCTTCGCATTGAGGATGCAGGCATCATCAAATTAGATGGGTTTATAAACGAAGCCATTTGGGGAACAGCTCCTGTTGCTACTGGGTTTACCCAACGAAGCCCTAACGATGGCAGCCAAGCCACCCAAAAAACAGAAGCAAGAATTCTATACACCGATAAAGAGATTTTTGTAAGTATCATGGCCTACGATACGGCTCCTGATTCTATTATAGCTTCACTTTTTAGAAGAGATGGAAACGAATCATCTGATTGGGTATATGCAAGTTTCGATAGCTATAACGATAAAAGAACGGCATTTACATTTGCTGTAAATCCAAGAGGTGTTCAAAAAGACGTATTGTATTTTGATGACCAAGGAGAAGATATCTTATGGGATGCTGTGTGGGAAGCATCTGCAAAAATAACAGATCAGGGTTGGTCGGTTGAAATGAGAATACCTCTATCTCAACTTCGATTTAGCTCCAAAGATGATATTAAATCTTGGGGTGTGAATTTCCAACGAAGAATCGCTCGTAACCAAGAGTTTAATTTTTGGGCTCCAACACCTCAAAATGAATCGGGGATGGTTTCAAAATTCGGTCGCTTAAATGGTATTCGCGATTTAGAAGAACCTCGAAGATTGGAAGTGATTCCTTATACATCGTCAATTCTAGAACGTGCTCCTGGGAATCCTAACAACCCTTATTATGAGAAGAACGATTTACAAGCGAACATTGGTGGAGATATTAAATATGGCCTTACTTCTGATTTAACACTAACGGCTACTTTAAATCCTGATTTTGGGCAAGTTGAAGCTGATCCTGCTACTATAAACTTGTCTCAGTTCGAGCAGTTTTTCCCTGAAAAAAGACCTTTTTTCTTAGAGGGAAGTGAAATTTTCAGATTTGGTGGAACCAAAACAATGAATTCATTTGGTAACCCAAATACATTCTACTCTAGAAGAATTGGTCGTGCCCCTCAAGGTAGTTTAAGCCGAGCCAATAACTATTCCGGGAATGGTTTATATGATCCAAATACTAGTAATGAAGTGTACACCAATGTGCCAAACCAAACTAGCATTTTGGGTGCTGCAAAGTTAAGCGGTAAAACTCAATCAGGCCTATCTGTTGGTGCACTTTATGCTTTAACCGCTGAGGAAAATTCACCATTTACGGCTATTGGAAATTCAGGTTCGCAAAAGGGTGAGTTTGTTGTACAACCAAGTAATAACTATTTAATTACACGTTTGAAGCAAGACTTTAACAGTGGAAATACGGTAGTAGGTGGTTACTTCGCGGGAATGAATAGAGATATTGATGGTACCTATTTTGAAGAATACTTGAATAAATCAGCTATGATTTCAGGTCTAGATTTTGAGCATAGTTTTAAAGATAGAACCTATGTTATAAGTGGTACAGCTTCGGTAAGTAACATCAATGGTACAACGGATGCAATAACTCGAGCTCAAAATGCCCCTCAAAGGTATTATCAACGTGTTGATTCCGATGAATTATCGGTGGATGGTAACAAGACATCACTGTCTGGTTTAGCCACGGAATTGAGTTTCCAAAAGGCAGGTGGTGATCATTGGAAATGGTCGGTTACAGGTTCCATGGTAACTCCTGGATATGAAACCAATGATATAGGATTTCAGAATAGAGCGGACTATAGAGCCATTAATACGGGTTTGGAGTATGCAGAGCGCAACCCAGAACATTTCCAGTTTTATGTATTTTGGTTGTTCTCGAACAATGCATGGAATTTTGACAATGATCAAATTGGTCGAAATTATAATACTGGTGCATTTTTTGAATTGAAGAACCTATGGTCGTTTAACTACAACCTAAATGCGAATTTTGATACGTATTCAGATCGTTTTACAAGAGGCGGCCCCGTATTCAAAATGCCAGGAAGTTTCAGTTTTAACTTCAATGTTAACTCAAATAGAAATAAAAAAGTAAGTGGTGGATTTGGTCAATTTCACAGAAACGATAGAGTTGGAGAATACGATCATTTTTATTGGGCTAATGTTACAATAAGGCCAACTACATTTATGCAGTTAACTATTTCTCCTGAGATAGGTGTTCAAAATGATGTAGATCAATATATCCGTACTAGAGCACGTGATGCAGCGGCAAACGATGAAGATTTGACCTATGGAAATAGATATATCTTTTCAGATATCCGCCAAGCAAATTTCTCAGCTCAATTCCGTTTGAATTGGACATTCAATCCTAAAATGAGTTTACAGACGTATGTTCGTCCATTCATCGCTGCAGGTAAATATTCAAATCTTAAAGAATTCAACAAACCAGGTGACTTCGGATTTGATGTATATGGCCAAGATAAAGGAACGGCTACTGTTAATGCTGATGGTTCAACAACGATTGATCCTGATGGAAGTGGAGGGGAGGATCCATTTACCATTAGAAAGCAAGACTTTAACGTTCGTTCGCTTCAAGGTAATGCGGTATTTAGATGGGAGTATCGTCCAGGTTCAACTTTATTCTTAGTATGGCAACAACAAAGAAGTGGATTTAGCCCGAATGGAGAATTTAACTTTGGTCGCGATTTCCAAAACCTATTCGATCCAGAACCAACCAATGTATTCTTAGTAAAATTGAGCTACTGGTTTGGTACTTAATAGCTTAGAATAATTTATCAGATTATTGAAAAGGGAGCCGATTTATCGAGCTTCCTTTTTTTATATAATTTGTAACAGCGCTCGGTGTGAACTCTCTTTGCTTAGAAGAAAGAGAAAAAGTAAAGGGGTAAAAATCAGCGAGTATGTTTGAATTAAAGTACAGGAGAGCTATAGCTACTTTTTTAACTATAGCGATGTATTCTCCATTTGTTAATAGTCAGTCTAAAGGTGATATAGCAAAACCATCTTTAGATGCTTATCGGTTATCGGCAAATGAGAGTATAAAATTAGATGGAATTTTAGATGACCAAGTATGGAGTAAAGCAGATAAACAAGCAGAATTCTATCAACGCTTTCCATTTGATGGACAACCCGCTTCAGAAAGAACTGAAATTCAGGTCGCTTATTCTCAAGAACATATTTTCATAGCTATAAAAGCATTCGATTCCGCTCCAGATTCCATTGCTTCATCCCTATTCAGAAGAGATGGTTCAGAATATAGTGATTGGGTATATGTTAGTATTGATAGCTACAATGATAATAGAACGGCCTTTACCTTTGCCGTAAATCCACGAGGTGTCCAAAAAGATATCCTGTATTATAACGATGATGAAGAGGATATAAGATGGGACGCTGTATGGGATGCTTCAACTCATATCGACACAGATGGTTGGAATGCGGAAATAAGAATTCCCCTTTCCCAAATTCGATATACCACAAACAAAGATATACAAGAATGGGGTGTTAACTTCCAACGTAGAATAGCTCGAAAAGAAGAAGTTTCTTTCTGGTCTAGAACCCCAAGAGAGGAATTTGGACTCGTATCATGGTTTGGTGATTTAAAGGGTATTCAAGGGCTACAAAAACCGATGCGCTTAGAAATATTGCCCTACGTTTCTGCTAGTGATAAACGTGCACCCAAACCCGACCCCGCCTTTGGAGAAAATGATCCTTTTTATGATAAGAATGATCTGAAATTTAAAATTGGTGGCGATTTTAAGTATGGAATTTCCTCAGATTTCACTCTAACAGGAACAATTAATCCTGACTTTGGACAAGTAGAAGCCGATCCCGCTACAATAAACCTTACCGAGTTTGAAACGTTCTTTGAAGAACGTAGACCTTTTTTCTTAGAAGGAAATGAGATTTTCAACTTTGGTTCTACAAATTCTCAGAACACCTATCGAACGCATCAAAATTTTTATACACGACGAATAGGTAGATCACCATCTGGGCAATCTTTTCAAGCAGGAATTCCAGCAACTTTTCAAGACCGACCACATCAAACTACCATTGCTGGCGCGGCTAAAGTTAGTGGTAAAACGAGTAATGGGTTATCGGTGGGAATTTTAAACGCATATACCCTTGAAGAACAAGCGCGATACTATGATGCAAATAACGATGTGAAGGGGAAGTATATAATTGAACCTGCTACCAACTATTTGGTAGGAAGAGTGAGACAAGATGTTTCAGAAGGAGATGCTTACCTAGGTGGTTTTGGTAGCGCTGTGAACAGAGATATGAGCGACACCTACTTGAACGATTACCTACACGATTCTGCTTATCAAATCGGTTTTGATGGGGGCTATAGTTGGGCGAACCGAAATTGGGGCGCTTATGGTGCGCTTTCATTTAGCTCGGTAAATGGTGATGAACAAGCTCTATTGCGCACTCAAACGAGTTCAGCCAGGTACTATAATAGAGTAGACTCTGATTATCTATCCGTTGATACAGATAAGACTAGTTTAACCGGTTATTCTGGTGAGTTTAGTGTGGGTAAATTTGGAGGAGCTGGTTTGAAATACTCCTTTACCTATACTGAAACTAGTCCTGGTTATGAAATCAATGACATTGGATTCCAAGAACGAGCGGATTATAGAGCACCACACTATTATGTGGAATATTTAAATGTGAATCCTGATCTCTTCAGATTTTATCTGTTATGGGCATTTGGCGGACATGCTTGGAATTTTGATGGTGATATGATCATGAACTTCTATAGTACTGGAGCTTACATACAGTTCAATAATTTGTGGACATTGACTTATACGGGAGGGTTTACGGGCAAAATATATAATGACCGTATTACTCGTGGTGGTCCCATAATGAGAAGACCTAAGGATTGGAATAGTCGAATTGAAATTGGTTCTAATTCTACCAAACCCTTTTATGCTACCTTTGGTAGTTCCTATCGAGCGGATGCATCTGGTGAATTCACAACGATGGTATTTTCAACAATGAATTATCGCCCAACAGGATACCTCCAATTTTCTATTGCACCAACTTTCCTCACGGAGCTGAATACGGATCAATATCAGGCTTTTGGTGATTTTGATGATGATCCCGAATTGGATTATCTCTTTTCTGATTCAAGAATAGACATCTTCTATACTGATATAAGATTGAATTGGACTTTTACACCGAAACTGAGTCTGCAAACCTATGTAAGGCCACTTTTTTATACAGCTGACTTCTCGAGATATAAAACCTTTGAAGAAAGAAAAACATACAAGTTTAATGAGTTAGATGCCTCTGACCAATCAGCGTATGAATCTTTAGCTGATTTTGACTACCGAGTTTTACAAGGCAATGCTGTGTTGAGATGGGAATACAGACCGGGTTCAACATTGTTTTTAGTATGGCAACAAGAACGCGATGAATACCTTGGTGGACAAAGCTTTTTTGAGCCATTTAAAAGCACTCCCGATTTATTTAAAGCAGAACCAACGAATATATTTCTCATAAAACTTAGTTACTGGTTCGGTAACTAAAGTGCTTAATGTTCATAATAGTTTTTGTATTTTTGAGTTATAAATTCAAAAAAATAATTACAGAAACACTATGATAAACCAAGCTCAGTTAACAGCTGAAGAAGTTAAAAGCATTCAAGCAAGCTTTTTAAATAAAGTATACTTGTGGATGGGGCTCGCATTAACTGTTACGGGTATTGTTGCCATGCGAGTAGCCGATTCAGGTGCATTCATGTCGATGTTTAATGGCACTGGAAGCAAAGCACCGTTTTTCATTCTTATCGCAATTGAACTAGGTTTAGTGGTATGGCTATCGGCTAGAATTGATAAGATGAGTTCAGGATTCGCTACAGCTTTGTTCATCTTATACTCAGCGTTGAATGGTGTTACACTTTCGGTTCTATTCTATGTGTATACTTCCGCATCTATAGCCTCTACATTTTTTATTACTGCGGGGACCTTTGCAGCAACCAGTGCTTATGGGTATCTCACAAAGAAGGATTTGAGCTCTATGGGGGGCTTTTTGATGATGGCACTAATTGGCTTAATTATCGCTTCATTAGTGAATATATTCCTAGCAAGTTCAGCTCTATATTGGTTAATTAGCTATGTTGGTGTAGGTATTTTTATAGGCTTAACAGCTTACGATACTCAGAAAATTAAGAAGATGAGTCTCGAACTCACGCTCGATTCAGAAGCAGGAAAGAAAGGTGCAGTGATGGGAGCTCTAGCACTTTACCTTGATTTCATCAACATGTTTATCTTTTTACTCCGAATATTCGGCGATCGCCGATAAGAACTAAAAGCCCTCAATGAGGGCTTTTTTTTGCTCCTATTATAATTCTTGCAGTACTTGATCTAATTCGGTTCGAGTAAATATTTCGCCATTCAGCATTACCCATTCAATTGATTGTGTATGCTTTATCTGCTCTAAAGGATTTTCATTTAGGAAGAGTAAATCAGCTTCTTTCATTGCTTCAATAGAACCGTATTGGTTCATCACCCCAAAGAACTTAGGACCATTTTGAGTAGCCATTCTTAAGGTTTCTATCTCAGAAATACCCGTTGAAACAATCACTTCTAGCTCTTTATGAAGTGAATGACCTGCATACACATAGGAATTATACGCTCCATTATCAGAGCCCGGTAAAATCATAATGCCTGCTTCGTGCATGGGTGGGACCATGGCTTTAAAATGTTCATTCATCGTTGCTTCAAATGCATTTGCAGCGTCATTTCTACGTAGTGCTGAATTTAAACGACGAGCATAAGTTTCTTGAATACCTTCACCAATAAATTGAAGCATCTCATCGTCTGAATGATCTACTTCATGCAGGTAACTTAAAATGTCATCGATATAAAGTGTGGGAACTACGGCAACATTATTCTCTGCCATTTTTTGAAATAGTAGTGCGGCTTTTTCTTCATCATATGAATTCAATAATTCTCGAACTGCTCCCCAAAAGCCAAGCTCACCATTTCTAACTTGTTCAGTTATTTCTTCTTCTTTTGATGATGCACCTTTCATTACATAATACAGATGGTCTACTCCATCTAGTCCGGCGTCAATAGCATCTTCAAACATAACACTCATAGGCATATGTCCGGTGGTTTTTAATCCCCTAGATTCGGCTTGTTTAAGAATCTCTAAGTATAGTTCTTCACTTAATCTACTGTCATAAATCTTAACATAATCAGCGCCTAAGGCTACTAATGAATCAAGTGCACTAGAAACATCTTCCACAGATGTGAGCTCCAATGACCCTTCCCAAGTTGAATTAACTCCATCTATTTTTGGTCCACTTGTAAAAATATAAGGGCCAACCAATTCATTGTTCTGTGCTTCTTTCCTCCACTTAAGTACTTGTGGGGTGAGGTCACCTCCAGCATCTCTAACAGTAGTAACACCATGAGTAATATAGAGAGGAAGTAATGCTCGGTTTTCTTCGATCAAAGCTTCTCCACCTCTCAAATGGATATGCATATCCCATAGCCCTGGAATTACGAAAAGCCCACTAGCGTCAAACTTATTATTTGTATCGTAGCTGATGTATCCTGTTTCGAATACCTTCGAAATTTTACCATTCTCAATTAAAATAGATTGGTTTTCCAATATAGAACCTGTTTCAAGGTCAATAATGGAAGCATGTTCAATCAGTTTATGATCAGGTGAAAGGCGTGTGCAGTTAATACTCAGTAGTACAATAATGGAGCTAAGAAAAAGCAGATGTCGGAATCCCATAGATAAAAGAAATTATGCAGTAATGATTTATGAATTGAGCTATGTAAATAGCCTAAACAAACTAATTAATTCTGAACTTAATATAGCATCAGAACTATAATAGGTGAATGATAAAATAAGGAAGTCAGTTTTAAAGCGTATGAAAACCCAAGAACAGATTTATAGATGGATTACCGACGAAGGGGAGGAAAGAGTTTGTGAGGCCATTAGTGAAGATCAATGTGAGGAAGTTCCGGGTAATTTTTTAAAGAATTCGCTGAGTGGTTTTAGCTCAAAGTTAGCCGAACAATTAGTAAGCCCAGGTGTAACACTCCCATGGATTTTATCGGTACTTGGCGCATCATCAGGCTTTGCGGGCTTACTTGTTCCCTTAAAGAATGCGGGTTCCTTACTCCCTCAATTACTCGTTTCAGCTAAGATTCGTGCATTTGCGAAAAGAAAGAATTTCTGGGCATACTCCGCTTTCTTCCAAGCTATAATGGTGGCGTGTATGTTAATAGCATTTTTGTTGTTTGAAGGAGATAAAGCGGCACTTATTATCGTTTCAGCATTATTTTTATTTAGTATAGCTAGTGGTGTTGCTTCCGTTAGTTTTAAAGATGTGATGGCGAAAACAATACCTAAGGGTAGAAGAGGACGCCTGTTAGCCACTCGAGCTACAGGAGGTGGTTTGTTAACTTTAGGAGCTGGGTTTGTACTGTACTTTTTTTTGAGTGGCAGTTATAGTGAGCAGTCCATTCTCATTTTAATCGCGTCTGCTTCCGTGTTATGGTTTATATCAGGAGCTTTCTTCTGGAGCATCAATGAAAAAGCAGGGGCAACCGAAGGAGGTAGGAGTCCCATTGAAGAACTATCCAAAGGCATTGAATTATTAAAAGAGAATACAAACCTTCGAAATTTTATAATTTCGAGAGCTCTATTGATGGCCATTCCTCTCGCTCAGCCCTTTTTCATTTTATATGGAAAAAGACTAACGGATGCCGACTTAAGTGGTTTAGGTTTATTAGTGATTGCTAGTGGAATAGCGGGCTTTATCAGTAGTCCTTTTTGGGGCAAGTTTGCGGATCGCTCAAGTAGGAAGTTGATGATGGTAGTAGCTTTTTTAGGGATACTCAACATCGCATTAGTAATGGGGTTTTCGCTGGTTGCTAATGATTATCAAACTATTGCCGTTTTTGCTCCTCTCATACTTCTAAATATGATGATTCATGGGGGAGCCCGCTTAAGTAGGAAAACCTATTTGGCTGATTTCGCTCCTGAAGACGAACGCCCTTTATACATTTCTTTATCAAATACCTGTATTGGGTTATTTACGGTGGTAGCTGCAGGAATTGGATTTATTGCTGAATTATTTAGCATTCAGGCTTTATTTGTTTTCTTGATGATGATGTTGATAGCTAGTATGGCTTATAGCTTCTCATTGAAAGAAGTTTAAAATATTTTGAGCTCCATAATTCTTATAAAGAAGTTGAAAAAGTGATATCTTGTCGGATTCAGAATTTTTCAAATTTCGCTAATAGAATCTAAGTATGAGTGAGTCATCATCTACAAAGCCCGGATTTTGGGATCGAGTTGGTATTGGGCTTTCAGGTATCTGCGCAATTCACTGTTTATTAGTGCCGGTTGTAGTTGCTTTAATTCCATTGTGGCCAGCATTTGAAGAGATTCATGAATACACTCACCTCGTTTTTTTCTTAGCCATTGCACCAGCAGTATACTTATCACTGAAACGCAAACACGAATCAAGAGCCGTAAGTGTTTATTTAATTACTGGGGTAGTAATTATTTTCTGCGCATGGTTTTTTCATGAATATTTAGGGGAACTCGGTGAAGCTGGAGTGACTCTTATCGGAAGTATTTTATTGATAAAAGGCCATTGGTTAAACTATAAATCAAAGTTGCAGGCTTAATAGTTATTCCCAACGAGAAAGCTTCTCTTTGATTTCATTAAGAGCGTACGATTTATTTTCTAGCGTATTTGCAACCATATTTAAGATTCGAGCGGCGCCTCCCCAGCTTAACGTTACCCCTGCTCCGCCTAAACCGTAATAATGAATCATGAGTTGATCTTGAAGTTCCTCAACTTCAAGCTTTAAACCATTTTTCTTATCTCGAACATATCTATAGGCTACTATCTCTGTACGTTCTTGGTAGCTATCTAAATTGATTCCAAAGGTATTCACAATGATTTCTTTGTTAAGCTCTGTGATTTGATGAGGAAATACCATTTCGGCATCTGATTTTGGAGCCCATCTCCCTTCCTGATCGATTGTGCCTACAAACCTACTACCACCTAAGATCCAGCCATCCTGCCGAGGGTAACAATACACATCCAATGCTTCTCCGTCTATATTAGTATAGGTATCAACACCGGGAGTTAAATTATAGGATACCGTTTTACCCGTAGGTGATTTCAGCAATGGTGCCCCTTTGATCTTAAGTAGATGTCCCAATTGTAAGTAAGGGGAAGAATGTTCTTTTTTTAGGCTTGAAGCACCTACTCCCGTACAATTGATAATGATTTGTTCCTGAAGTGGGGGGCTATTTAAATCAATTTTTTGGGTAACACTTTTTCCACCAAGTTGATGGTAGTAATCCAATAGTTTTTTAAAGTAAATACTCCAGTCGGCAAAGTAACAATCATACTTCCAGCCCGATTGTAGATCTAGATGAGGGATGTTTGGAAACCAAGAGAGCTTTTCAAACATCTCAAAATTTTCCATGTGATGAGCATATTCAGGCACCGAAACATGGTTGTTATATAGCTCATAATGTTCATGAATGCCTACACCATGTGAATCATTATTTGCTAGTTCTTTAAATAATGCCTGGCTGACTTCAAATAAACTACTTAATTCATCATGAGAGACGGAATGAGGAATTACAGAAGCGGAAGGGTATAAGCTAGCGTAAGCGGGATTAGACTTTTGCGTAGCTGGGAAAAACTCAGAGTAAATAGTTACTTCAAATCCAAAAAGCTTTAACAATGTTGCAGTAGTGATACCCGATATACCCGCACCTATAACAGCTATTTTTGAAGAATTGTATTTATTCATTTTATTGAATCGAAATTATTACAAGGATTTAATAGACAAATAGGTGTTGGATGTCGTAGTATTAGGCATTAAAATCACTACAGCTAGGTTTTGCAGCATTGATTAAAGGAAGGACTTTACTCATAATTTTTATTCTACCCATACTCGTAGTTTCGTGTAAAGATATTGCCTACGAAGATACGGAAGTATATCCTACAGTTATAGAAAAACTCAGTGAAGATGAATTAATAGCGCGAAATCAACGCTATCATCAACAAAATAATAATAGGATTTGTTCGACTCTAAATGAATATGGATATACTGGATTCAGCAGAGTTTTATTTCAAAATGATATTAATCCTTGTTTAACAAGTACTTTTCCCAAAGTTCACCTTCCTTATCAAAACTCATTGCTTGAACAAGCCAAGCAAAGTCTAGTTTATAATTCAGAATTCACCAATGTTGAGGCTAGTAATACACTAGTTCTAAAAGAAACCCTTCCGTTAAATGGTTGTACGATTTGTGAGGGTCCAAACATTAATAATGTTCCCCTTCAATGGAAGTTCACTTTTCAAGAACAGCAAATGAACGGTGTAGAAGTTGAAGGAACTGAAATAAATGTATATGTAGATTCGTATGGTGTAAATAGGATTTGGGGGAATTGGTATACATTCAACGATCCCGGATTTACTGAAGTTGGTTATCTTGATGCGCAGAATAAGATTCTAAATATGGAATTGAGTTATCAAAATGAGAATCAGCAGACGATTAGTCAGACTATTACAAACGAGCATTTGACAGAATCTCCTACCTTAGCTTTCGTTCCAATCCCTATAGAAGATGGATTGGCTATCCATAAATGCTGGATAGTTCCAGTTAAACTATCACAAAGTGATAGCACAAAATGGCATGTGAAAGTGAGTGTGAAAACTGGGGAAGTTTTATCTGTAGAAATACTTTAATTATTAAAAAATTTAGCTAGATTGACAGCTTATAAATCGACAGTTAGAGTTCACTAATGAATTTAAGGCCTAAAATTGGGTAGACGATAACTGTTTGAAAAAAGGATGGTAAATGAATAATAGTAAAAAAGTCCTCATAGTTGAAGACGACATGATCATTTCTCTAGTTGTTGAGAATATGATTCGTGAATTAGGACATCAAGTAGTTGGAAAAGCGATCTCAGGTCCAGAAGCAGTAGAACTAGCTATAAAAGAGAGCCCCGATATCTTACTCATGGATATCCGTTTAAAAGGTGAAATGGACGGTATTGAAACTGTTGAAAAAATTAAAGAACAGATAGATACTGCGGTGATTTACCTTACCGGGAATTCTGACAAATTGAATTACGAGCGAGCTAAAAGCACAAATTTTACAGATCTTATTGTAAAGCCATTTACGATTGGAGATTTAGATAAATCACTTAAGCTTGTTGACTAATTTTTTGAATCTTTTTTACTCTTGATTCGTAGCCATCCCAGAATAAAATAGGGGCGCTATGAGTACAAAGTTCAGAAATCTAAAAAACGATTTAAAAGATCTTGAAAATGATACGGTTTCTCAGTTTAACAATGAGAAAACCAGTTCAAATTTCAACTCTGGAAAATTATCAAACTACATTCTACTAGTTGCATTTATTGCAACGCTGACGTTTTATGTAGGCTCTCGCTTTAATTCTTCGAATTTCAATTTTGCCACACCCATCGAAGAATTTGCTCAAAGTTTAAGCGAACCCGATGAAGATCTTATTATAGGTATGGGAACGTGGATGCAGGAAATGGGCTATGGTGAGCTTAGCCGTGAAGAACTCATAGATCTACGAAGAGAGGGAGTAACGGCCACCTTTACCTCTGAAATGAGAGATTTAGGCTACACAGACGTTACTCTAGACCAATTAGTGGAATTACAAAGAGCGGATGTATCAGTGCTGTACTCTCGAATGATGAAGGAATTAGGATATGAGTTCACCGTTCAGGATTTAATTGATACTCGACGCAATGGTGTTTCCGCTAACTTCACAAGTAGAATGATGGATTTAGGCTACACTTTTGAGCAATTAACTAAAGAAAATTTGATCCGGATGCGGAGTGTGGGTGTATCTGAAGGCTTAGCTCAAAGACTTCAAGAACGAAACGACGGGATATTACCTACCATCGATGAACTCATTCGTTATAGAATAAGTAATCAGTAGTTCGCTTACTTCGTTAATCTTCGGAACTAATGATAGGCAGTTTAGTTTATGGTACTAAATATTAACTAAGCTAATCATTATGAAATTTCTACTTTCTACCATTGCTTGTGCTATGCTATTTGCATTTTCAAATGTTGCACATGCTCAAACTAACCCACTTAAAGACAAATCTGGTATAGGACCAAAAATTGGTTACTACAAAGCTCCTGATGCTGACGATGGTACCATGTTTGTAGGTTTCCAGTCTCGTTCTAGAGGAGATGTTTTCGGGTTTGAATTTGCTGCAGAATACCGTGGAGAGCAATCTTATACTGTAAGTGGTTCTGAAGTTACAACACGTCAAATTCCAATTACAGCTTCTTTATTAATGTTTGTACCAGTAGCTCCAAATTTTCAGCCATATGGTTTAGCTGGTTTAGGTGCTTATTACACATTCTATGACTATGAAGGTGGAATTAATAATGGTGATGATGCTGATTTTAACATTGGGTATCACCTTGGTTTTGGTGCCGATCTACCACTATCGAACAGCGCGGCGTTAAATGTTGACTATAGATACTTATTCCTAGATGGTCCAGATGATAGTCTAGGTGACAAAGAGTTTAGCGGTAATGTTATTTCAGCTGGATTAACATTTTATTTCTAAGCTAGAAAACCCTTATTTTCAGAATCTAACATCCGCAAGGGTGTTAGATTTTTTTATGCACAAAATTCAAATAACTCCATGTCAGAAATCATACTTCCAGAGGTTGAACTAAATATTTATAGTCCTAAAAATCCTGTTGAGGCTACTATTGTTGAGAATAGAGTTTGTACTACTGAAAGTAGTCCGAATATAGTTCGACATATTACATTCGACATTTCAGGAACTGATTTAGAAGGGAGAATTAGAGTTGGGCAATCGATCGGTGTTCTGCCTCCAGGTGAAAATGAAAAAGGGCGTCCACATAAATTACGTTTATACTCCGTATCGTCTCCGAGTAAGGGCGAGGGCGGGCAATCGCATCTGATTTCTACTACGGTTAAAAGGGCGATTGATGAAGTAGAAGGAACGCTTTACTTAGGAGTGGCATCCAACTATTTATCGAATTTAAAGCCGGGCGATAAAGTAAAACTTACAGGCCCAAGTGGTAAGCGTTATTTGCTTCCTGAAAACCCAAAAGATTTTAACTATGTATTTTTTGCTACCGGTACAGGAATTGCTCCTTTCCGCGGTATGATCATGGAATTATTTGAAAATGGATATGAAGGAGATGTTGCTCTAGTATTTGGTTGTGCTTACCGTACCGACTTATTATATCCTGAGTTCATTAAAGAGATGACCGAACGCCATTCTAATTTCCATTACATCAGTTGTGTGTCGCGTGAAGACAGACGTAAAGATGGTAGTAAATTCTACGTGCAGAGTGCTATCGAAGATCAAGCAGAGCTATTAAATCCTATTTTCAGTAAAGAAAATACCTTGATTTATATCTGTGGAATGAAGGGCATGGAAACTGGTATCTACCAAAATTTAGCGCTTCAAGGCCACCTTGATTACCTACAACTTAGAGGTGATTTAGCGGAGCGTGAGCCAAGCACATGGGATTGGGAAGACATCAAGAAGAATATCAAACCTTCAGCTAGAACCTTTGAAGAAGTGTACTAATTTACTTCTCTAAATTAGTAACACCTCCAGAAACAACAAATCTCATAAAGTCTGCGGCATCTTTTTTGATGGGCTTTATGTGGTCTTTGTGTACGATATATAGATTACCAGAAAAGTTATATGAGTGAGGGCAATACACCGCAACTTCACTCTCAAGTCCGAGATTGAGTAATGATTCTTGAGTTACAAATCCAAGACGTTTTACTCCTGGAACACCAAAATCTATCACTACAGGTTTATTGAATTTCTTTTTCTCCCCAACAAAGGCTTCCGTTAAATCTCGAAGCGAACTGTAGATGATGCTAATGATAGGGGTGCGTGAAAACAGCTTCTCGAACATATTTACAATTGGTTTTGTAAAAGCACGAGTAAAAATAAAACCTACCAGTGAAATAGCTACAAAGCCTGTAATGATGCCTAAACCCGGGATGTTGTAATCAAACCACCTGTAAAAGAGATAATTGAGTGATTCATTCATCCATCCAATGGCTATAGAAACCAGATAAATGGTAGCACCTACAGGAAACACAATTAACATTCCACGAAAGAAATAATTGAGAAGAGTTTTCATAGATCAAGAGTAATTTTATTTCTGATAATCTAATTAGAAAACTAACCAATTGGTTCCATGAGTGTGAGATAGATTTTTTTTATCTTCACCCTCTTAATCTGCAACCACTAAATTAAAAATTGATGTCCACCAAGACTTCAGCTCAGATTCGTCAAGAATTTTTAGACTACTTCAAAGAAAAAAATCATGCCGTAGTTGATAGTGCACCTGTTGCGCCAAAGAATGATCCTACTCTGTTGTTTACGAATGCAGGGATGAATCAATTTAAGCCACAGTTTTTAGGTGAAGAAAAAACACTAAAGCATGATGGCAAAGAATGGACTCGAGCTACGGATACGCAAAAATGTATTCGTGTAAGTGGTAAGCATAATGATTTAGATGAGGTAGGGCACGACACCTATCATCATACATTGTTTGAGATGTTAGGTAATTGGTCGTTTGGCGATTATTTCAAAAAAGAGGCTATTGGCTGGGCTTGGGATTTATTAGTGAACAAATGGGGGCTAGAACCAGATAGATTGTATGCCACTGTTTTTGGTGGAGACGATGAAGATGGCCTACCAGTAGATGAAGAAGCCATTGAGTTATGGAAGAGTGAGACTTCTATAAAACCAGAACATATTTTAAAATTTGATAAGAAAGATAATTTCTGGGAAATGGGCGATACAGGTCCATGTGGTCCTTGTTCAGAGGTTCATATTGATTTGAGAACCAACGAAGAACGAGAAAAAGTGGACGGAGCTACTCTAGTAAACATGGACGATCCACGGGTAATGGAAATCTGGAACTTGGTATTCATTCAGTTCAATAGGCAGCCTGATGGGTCTTTAGAAATGCTTCCAGATAAGCATGTGGATACAGGAATGGGCTTTGAGCGTGTTTGCGCTGTTCTGCAAGGTAAAACCTCCAATTACGATTCGGATGTATTTACTCCACTATTAGATCAAATCTCGGAAATGGCGGGTTTAACGTATGGCCAGGATGAAGAGAAAGACATTGCCATGCGAGTAATTGCTGATCATATCCGTGCGGTTGCATTTTCGATTGCTGATGGGGCATCGCCGGGCAATGATGGTAGAGGATATGTGATTAGAAGAATTTTGCGACGAGCAATCAGATACGGTTGGGATAAATTAAACTTCAAGCAACCGTTCTTTTACCAATTGGTAGATGTGCTAGCTAATCAATTCAAAGATGTATTCCCAGAAATGGTTGCTCAAACTGAGTACATCAAAAATGTAATTCGCTCTGAAGAGCAAAGCTTTTTAAAAACGTTAGGCCAAGGAATCGACCTCTTTAATGAGATGATAAAGGGTAAAGAAAAGTTATCAGGCGATGATGCTTTTAAATTACACGATACCTATGGCTTTCCTATCGATTTAACACAATTGATGGCTCGTGAAAATGACGTTGAAGTAGACGAAGTTCGATTCAACGAACTCATGAAAGAGCAAAAGGATAGAGCTCGTGCTGCAGGGAAATTCAGCGTTGATCAAAGTAAGATTAAAGAATGGACTACCATTTCAGAGCATGATGATTTTGAATTTGTAGGCTATGATGATGCCGAAGCTGAAGTAGAATTTGTGGCATTTAGAAGTGAAGGAGATAAATTCGCTTTTACGCTTAACAAAACTCCATTTTATGCTGAAAGTGGTGGGCAGGTAGCTGATACGGGTATGATTACGAATGGCGATGAATTCATCCATGTAACTGATGTACAGAAAGTGAATGGTGAATTTGTTCACTATACCGATAAACTACCGAATGACTTAAGTGGTAGCTGGACCGCTAAGATTGACTTAGAAAAGAGATTAGAAACTCAGAAACATCACTCAGCTACGCACTTAGTGCATGCAGCCTTACGCGACGAATTAGGTGATCATGTGGCTCAGAAAGGATCGCTTGTAGATGATCATCACTTGAGATTTGACTTCTCTCACTTTGAGGCTGTAACGGAAGAGCAGTTGATGAAAATCGAAGAGCGCGTTAATGAGAAGATTCAAGAGAATATCCCATTACTTGAAGAGCGCAATGTACCAATTGAAGAGGCGAAGAATCGTGGTGCGATGATGCTATTTGGTGAGAAATACGGAGATAACGTACGTATTATCACTTTCGATGAAGATTATTCGGTTGAACTCTGCGGTGGTACTCATGTGGGTGCAACTGGTGAGATTGGTTATTTCAGATTCACACAAGAAACATCGGTCGCTTCTGGCGTGCGTAGAATTGAAGCTGTTTGTGGTAAAGCTGCTGACGATGTGCTAAGAAATGAAGCTTCATTACTTAAGCAGATAAAAGAGACAATAGGCCAAAGTGAAGATTTAGTAGCTGATATCAAGAAACTTCAAGAAGAAAAGAAGAGACTTGAAAAAGAACTAGATAAACTAAATCTGCAAAATACGGGTGCAAAGCTTGATGAACTTCTTAAGCAAGCCGATACCAATGATCTTGGAATCAAGCTTGTGAAAGGCGAAATAGCTGGTGCAGATATGGATGTACTTAAGCAATTAGGATACGATGCACTCGAAAAGTCCCCATCATCTACCATTACAGTACTAGGTTCCAAAGATGAGGCAGAAGGCAAGGTTTACTTAATGGTTGCGGTATCTGATGACCTCATTAAAGAAAAAGGAATAAAAGCCGGAGCTTTAGTTGGTAAACTAGGGCGCATGGTACAAGGAGGAGGCGGCGGACAGCCTAACCTTGCAACTGCAGGTGGGCGAGCTCCTGAGAAACTTGATGATGCATTAAGCGCTGTGAATGAACTCATATCAGAATCTATTTCTTGATGCGCTTTAGCATTACATAACAACTTAAAATTGAATATATTCAAGCCCTTTTTAATCGGGCTAAGTTTAGAACAAATAAATTATGGCAAAAAAGAAATCAGCGGAGATTAACTTTGCTCCCAAAGGTATCGGAGACGAAAAATCTGGTGCAGTACAAAAAGGGGTAGATTTACCCCCAGCAACAAAGAAATCACACAAAGACCTAGGACTGTCGGCTAAGAAGCTCAAAGACATGTACGAGCAGATGTACTTGCAACGTCGCTTTGAGGAAAGAGCTATGCAACAGTACCAAAAAGGTAAATTTGGGGGTTTCCTACATCTTTATATTGGGCAGGAAGCGGTTTCTACAGGGACTGTATTTGCGCTAAACGACAACGATGATATTATAACTGCATATAGAGATCACGGTTGGGGTCTTTGTAGAGGTATTACTGCAAATGAAGGGATGGCCGAGCTATTTGGTAAAGGCACAGGTTCTTCAAGAGGTAAAGGTGGTTCAATGCACTTTGCCAAAGTAGACCATCATTTCTGGGGTGGATACGGAATCGTAGGTGGACATATTCCTATTGGAGCTGGTTTAGCCTTTACGAACAAATATGAGCAAAACGGTAGAATTTCTACTTGTTTCTTCGGCGATGGCGCGGTTGATCAAGGAGCACTACATGAGACTTTCAATATTGCTCAGCTTTGGAAGCTACCTGCTATTTTTGTGGTAGAAAACAATGGGTACTCAATGGGTACTGCTGCTCGTAGGCATACCGTTGCTGAAATCGTTGACCGTGCAAAAGGCTACGGAATGAAAAGCGCGGTTATTAATGGCATGGATGTGTTCTCGGTATATGAGAAAATGAAGGAAATTGCAGAAGACGTTAGAAAGAACTCTGAACCTTGGTTTGTTGAAATCAGAACGTACCGTTATAGAGGACATTCAATGTCTGATCCTCAAAAATACCGTACAAAAGAGGAGCTGGATGAGTATCAGAAGATTGATCCTATTGAGCGTTTAAAAACATATTTACTTGATAACGATATCGTAAAAGAATCGGCTCTAAAGAAGATTGACGACAAAGTAGAGCAAGAAGTATTAGATGCTGTAGAGTTTGCAGATAACTCAGACTTCCCGAAAGAAGAAGAGCTCTACGAAGATATGTTTGTAGAAGACGATCCTTACTTCCATAACTAAGAATATCAAAAATAGAATAATGGCTGAATTACAATTTAGAGAAGCAATCAGAGCCGCTATTGATGAGGAAATGGCGCGCGAAGAAAAAGTTTTTATTATGGGTGAGGAAGTAGCTGAATATAACGGCGCTTACAAAGCCACTGAAGGACTTTTAGATAAATACGGATATAAAAGAGTGATTGACACTCCTATTTCTGAGCTTGGTTTTGCAGGTATTGGTGTAGGTGCGGCAATGAATGGTTTAAGACCAATTGTTGAGTTTATGACTTTCAACTTTGCTGTACTTGCTGCCGATCAGATTATCAATCATGCTTCAAAAGTGAAGTACATGACTGGTGGTCAAATTAATTGCCCAATAGTATTTAGAGGTCCAAACGCCTCTGCAGGACAATTAGGAGCCACTCACTCGGTATCATACGATTCAATGTATGCACATTTTCCTGGTTTAAAAGTGATTTACACTTCAGAGCCAGCCGATGCTAAAGGCTTACTAAAAGCTGCCATTCGTGATGATAACCCCGTTATTTTCATGGAATCGGAACAAATGTATGGTATGAAAGGTGAAGTACCAGAGGATGAAGATTTCATCATACCAATTGGTAAAGGTAAAGTTAAGCGCGAAGGTAGCGATGTAACTTTAGTTGCTCATGGAAAGATGTACCATCTTGCAGTTCAAGCGGCTAACCAATTAGCGAAAGATGGTATTGAGTGTGAGATTATAGATCCTAGAACGGTAAAACCACTAGATCTCCCATTGATTATTGAATCGATCAAGAAGACAAACCGATGTGTGATTTTAGATGAAGCTCATCCATTTGGTGGACTTGCAGCTGAAGTTGGGTTCTTGATTCAACGTGAAGCATTTGATTATTTAGATGCTCCAGTATTACGAGTAACTCTACCTGATGTATGTGCTCCTTTTGCTAAGAACTTGTTCGACCTTTGGTACCCAAGTGCAAAGCAAGTGATTGATGCCGTAAATCAAGTAACGTATAGAAACTAAATCAATTCATATTAAATAAATTATCATGGCTATTAAGATAGAAATGCCGAAACTGAGCGATACCATGGAAGAAGGGGTAATCGCGAAGTGGAATGTAAAGGAAGGCGATAAAATTTCAGCCGGCGATATTATTGCAGAAGTAGAAACTGATAAAGCTACGATGGATGTAGAAGCTTTTGATGATGGTGTGCTTCTTAAAATAATTCCTGCTGAAGGTGATGCGGTACCTTTAGGTGGATTGATTGCAGTTATTGGTGAAGAAGGCGAAGACATCAGTGATATTCTAGATGGTGCCGATGCCTCTAGTTCATCAAGTTCTAGCTCTGATTCAAAAGAGGAAAAGAAAGAATCAAAAGAAGAAGAGTCTAAGGAAGAAGAGACCTCCTCTGAAGAAAAGACTACAAAGTCTTCAAGCTCAGATGATGGTCGTGTAAAAGCTTCTCCATTAGCTAAGAAAATAGCTGAAAAAAAAGGCATTGATCTATCTAAAGTAGATGGTTCTGGTCCAGATGGCCGAATTGTAAAGCAAGACATCGAGAACTTTAAGGAGCAAAGTGGTGGACTAACTAAGCCAAGTAGTTCTTCCACTTCTACTACATCATTCCAGAGTTTAGAAAGTAAGGAAGTGAAAGTTTCTCAGATGAGAAAAGTGATTGCACGTCGACTTTCTGAAAGTAAGTTTACAAACCCACATTTCTACGAAACTGTTGACGTTGACATGAAAGCAGCAATGGCGGCACGTGCTTCCATGAATGCCGCTAATGACGTTAAAATTAGTTTTAATGACATTGTTGTGAAAGCATGTGCTATTGCATTAACACGCCACCAAGCTATAAATAGCTCTTGGCATGACGATGTAATCATGGAGCATGGTGACGTAAATATTGCGGTTGCAGTTGCTATTGATGAAGGCCTAATGACCCCGGTTATCAATCATGCCGACAAAAAAGGATTGCTTCAGATTTCTTCGGAAACAAGAGAATTAGCAGGATTAGCAAGAGATCGTAAGCTTCAACCAGAACAAATGGAAGGAAGTACTTTCACTATTTCCAACTTAGGAATGTTTGGTATTGAAGAGTTCACAGCGATTATTAATCCGCCAAATGCTTGTATTCTAGCTGTTGGTGCTATTAGAGACGTGCCTGTGGTTGAAGATGGAGCTGTAGTACCTGGTAAGCGAATGAAAATGACCTTATCTAGTGACCACCGTATTGTAGACGGTGCGAAAGCTGCTCAATTCTTAAACACCGTTCGTAATCTACTCGAAAACCCATTATCTATGCTGCTTTAAGCACTGGATAAAGATTATAAGTATATATTTTTACGAAGGTCTCAAATCGAAAGGTTTGAGACTTTTTTTATTGAACTACTTTCTCAATAAGCTGAATTACAGGGGTACGGAAAGTAACATTTTTCCTAAGCTCATCTCGGAGTTTGAGTACTTTATCCCAATCGGTCATATTCTGATCGGTTACCAGAGTGATACTCTCGCGCTCATCAATTACTACTTTTGCAGTAACCTGAAAGCTATTCGATAACTGTTTAGCGTAAAGAATGGCATTGTCTATATTATCGAATTCCCCAAATAGTAAGCGATACTCAAAATCAACCGTTACAAATTCTATAGCATCTTCTTTTGAAATATAGATGTCGTTCACTATTGGGTTCTTTAGGTAGATAGCTCGTTCTTTCACTGCTTCAAGTGACGTAGTGAATGGCCCAAGTTTTACCTTGAATAGGTTGTCGTTAGGATCTTGAGTTATGATGCTAGAGATACCATATCGTTCATTCAACAGCCTGTCAAAATTTTGTGATCTTTCTTTGCTTGAAAAGGCTCCGAATTGTAAATAATACAATGATTTACCCGGTATAAAGCTAGAGGCTACATTCCCGTAACACTGATTTACAACCGATACATCAGGGAATACCGAATTGCTAGCTTTTATTGCATAATCGGAGGCTAAACTCAAGTTTTGATATAAACCACTTCTTATAGCATATAAATTTCGCTCTGCATTGTAGAGTACGTAGGCATCAATGCTTTTAGCCGACATAGATAGTTCTACTGCTTTATTTAGCGTGCTATAAGCTCCTAATTGAAGTCCATATCTACATTCGTTAAGTGTGAGTGATTCAACGGCAATAGAATAGTTGAAAGTAGTAGATGTTACGTTTGAAGGTGTAGTTTCAGGGGCATTTCCAATACTTGTAGAAAGAACGGTGTCTGGTTCCACTAGTTCTTCAAGTCCTTCTGGTATTACTAAGAAGTTAAGGCCTTCAACGAAATCGCCATCCGCAATTGCCTGTACTTCAAAATTTAATATTCTAGGCTTAGCGTTGGCTTTAAGGATTTCTAGTTGCCCACCATCAATAGCAATCTCATATTCACCAGGTGGTATTTCATAGGCGTAAAAACTACCATCGGAAAAAGTTCTCAATTCCTGTGTGAAATCACGATTCTTTGCTACCAGATTTAATTTTAAACCACCGAGCCCACCACGTTGGCCATCTGAATATAAACGCTCTACCACGCCCTCTATCACGCCCGACATATAAAAGGGTAATTCTATCTTCTTAAAAGTGTTTGGGTCTGTTATAATCGAAAATTCTTCTTCTTCAGGTACTAACATTGGGTTTTTGATAGAGCTCTTATTCATCACCATGTTGTATTGGTAATAAGGCTGAATCTGCGTGTAATAGAGAATTCCATTTTTTCTAATAGATGAAGATCCAGAACGCCCTATTCTTACGCTACCTTCTTCAATAGGATCATCTATTTCTTTGTCGAATCTTCCATTATTATCGTTATCCACAAAGAGCTTAATTGCAGCACCTGAACGTCCAACTTGGTTTCTACTGGAGATTAAAAAGTTGTTGTAGTTAGTATCGTAACCTACAGAACCTCTAATATTCTTAGTGATGCTCGTATTGTCTTTAAGAGATGAGAAGGTGGTGTTTGAACGAGCTTTATTAAAATCTAATACTAAGCTAAACCTGAAGGCATTGAAATTACTAAAGAAGTTTCGACCATAAGAAAATTGAATTCGTCCAGTTTGGAAAATACTTCGTGAGAGTAAAAATTGTGCGGATTCCACTTCATTTAATTTGGGCAGATAAATCAATTGTGTTCTTAAAAAAGTACCACGAATAATAGCAGGTAAATTAGGGTTTCGAGATACATTATAAGTAACCGACGATTCAATACTAGATGTTTGGGACGCCTCAATAGGGTTATATGTGTCAACCAATCGGTCACTATAACCCATTCGAATATTGAATTTTCTAAGACGTGTACTTAGATCAAATCGTAAAGATGTTGTTTGCGATTCAGGTCTATAACGAGTAAAGGTAGACCATCGAATATTTAATGGAATATTTTGGATAAGTATAGGATAGAATACCGAGGTGATTAATTGTTTTGTGTTCCCTGAAGAGTTGAATATCCCAAAATCGTTGATGTAATTAGTGTAGTCTAAGTTGAAACTAGCGGCATTGGCAAATACAGCATTTAAATTCCCTCTATAATAAGCATCAGTAACGCCTTCTAGTGTGAGTATGTAATTGCTGTTTAAACGGGCAGATAGGGTAGAAGTGAATACGGGAGCATCTTTTTCTAGCCCTTCATCATAGTACTCAGAGCCAATTTTGGCGGTCAACCAATTTGTAACACCATAACTGATATTCCCTTGGGCGGCTAGGGGTTTCTCTGTACTTCCAAAAAGAGGATTTTCTAGGATCCCTGCATTGATTATATAATTCAATTCACCTTTAGGAGTGAATGAAAAGGGGACTTGAATTCGGTTCGATCGCTCAATAATCTGTCCTGTTGGCCCATATATTTTAAGATTTAATTGAGATGAACCATAATAAAGTGGTGCCAAGAATCGATAATTACCCATTTCATCAGCTTCGGCATAATCGATTAAAGCATTATTGAGATATACTTCCACTTCTGATTGTGGGAATGTTGAACCTCGAATTTCAAATTCATCAAAAAGCCTACGATTTTCGATTGGTTCATTGGTAATTCTTATGCCGGTATATGGATTCATTAAGACCCCATCCATATTGGTTTGGCCAGCTGTTACTTTTGTTAAATAACGGTTATTACGAAAGATGTATCTCCATCGAAGATTATCGGTATCTGTAATCAGCTCATCATTTGTATATCTACCAAAAATACTTCCTTCTAAATCACCACCTGCTAACTGAAGACCAATGCTCGTATTGAAGTTATAGGTACTTGCTTGGTTGGAATTATAAGAGGTTAGGGAGTAATCAACAGCTCCGCCGTTCAATAAACTCCAAGTTTTTCCTTTTCTAAGTGGATAGAAGGTCTGTTCTTTTAAATTGGAATCTACAAGCTTTCTTTTCTGCTCTCTAAGGCGTTTTTGAATGAGCGGAAGCTCGGTATTGGTTTCTAAATCTAAGGTAAGATTGTTGAAATCAATGGTGAATTCTAAGCCAAATAGGTCTTTATAGATATTGGGGGGAAGGTAATTGTCGAGTTCCTTAACTAAAAAATCATCCGTTGTAAGTTCAAAAGTTTGATCACCGAACTTAATAAACTGCCTTCCTAAATCAATGGAATATGGGATCTGCTCGGATGAAAATCTACCAGTAGTAACAAGACCTGTTTGTTTAGCTTCTATCTGAAAGAGACTAAATAATTCTGTAATTGGTAAAAAAAAGCGGTCATCTTTGTAGTAAGAGATTACTACAGTGTTTATTACGCCACGATGACGGAAGGATAAATAAACTTCAATGTCTTCAGAATCTTCTTGAGCAATTATCGGAGATACAAATCCAGAGCATAATAGGATTATAGCTACAAAAAAAAAGTTCTTTGTGACACTGGCTAGGTTCACTGTATCGTATAAGAAGTTGACTTAGTTACGGTTTCCATTTGTACTAGGTCTCTACTTGATACATCACTACGATTAGATTCGAAAGTAACTTGAATGGTATAAGTGCCTTGAGGTAAATCTTCAATTTCGAAATCTTGCAAATGAGTGCCGTCGAAGTATAATGAAGTGGAAACAAAGCCTCTACGAACTTCCTCACCATTGCTATTAATGATTGAAGTAGTAATAGAGCCTAAAAATGGAGAGTTTCCTAACCGTCTAAAGTTTGTTTTAACTGATAGTTTCTTTTTGTCGGATGAGAGCGAAGGATTGATCTGATCAACAGCAATTCCAGTGGTTGTTTCACCTTTTTTATAAAATAACCCTGTAACCTGTTCAACGGTAATACCAACTCTTGCAGTTACAGCATCATTAGATTGAATTTCCAAAGGTGGTGTTTCTGGAGAAGAAGCCGTTTTAATACGAGACCAATAAGTGCCATCAGCGAGTTCATTTCCACCAGATATTCTAAGTCGTACAACTTGTCGTTGACCTGGAGCGAGTTTAAAGTTCTTCGGAAATGCTTTTACTTCATCTGCAATAGAGTATTTAGCTTCTGCCTCTGGATCCTCCGTAACCATGGATCGTATTCCATTATCATCTAAATGGGCGTATGCGAAGAAGAAATCTATGGCAATTTCTTGCGTTTGATTCGACCCGTTTATCACCATATAGGTTCCAAATTTGGTATTACCATCTATAAATAGATTGGTAGGAGCAATAGTTACTTGGGCTAATATCGGAGCAGATATTAAACTTAGTACGGCAATAATTGCGGAAAGAGTAATTTTTCTCATAGGTTCGGTATTATTTCAGTTCTACCAAAAACATAGGTAAAAACCATGAAAGTTGTTCAGCAATATTGTGCTTAAGTATAAACTGTAGACCAAAAAAAAGTCTCGCCGATTGAGCGAGACTTTTGATAATCTTGAGTACTGAGCTTAGTTGTAGCTTACAGTTACTGTAATTGTACCGTTGTATGTATTTCCAGCTACACCAGCAGTTGCGTTAGAAATAGTTCCACCTACGTAGATATATGCAGTAGTTGCAGCAGCAGTGTAAGTGTCAGTAATTTGTGTACCTGAAGGAGCAGCAAGTGCAGATGCACCAGTTGCATCATTTGTTCCATCATTTCTTAGTGCTGCAGTATAGGTGTCAAATGTTAGGTTATTAGTTCCATCAGTTAAAACAGCTGGGTAATCGATTGTTATGTTCATAACCTGACCCGTAGTAGCACCAGCTACTGAAACAGCACCGGCATCAGCAGTAGTGGAAGAAATTGTTGGTGTATCAGTTGTAAGGATATCACCGAAAGCAAGGTTACTAACATTAGTTACTGTTAGAGACCCAACGATTGTAGCTGAAGCAGTTACAGTTGCATTGTCTGTTGTTTGTGCAGTAGCACTTACAGTGAAAAGAGCTACTAAAGCGAAAGCGGATAATATGTTCTTTAGAGTTTTCATAATGGTAAAGATTGACTTGTTGTTTATTTTCTAAGACAAATTTACCCACCCTTCCAAATCTAACCTAGTTAGATTCCTTTAATTAAGAAATCCTTATCCACATGCGTTTTTAATATCAAAAACGCAGTTTTACTTAAATTAACATTAAGGGATCTTAATATTTCAGTCATAATCGACATATAAAACCACTTCACCGTAATAATCGCCATTTGGTATATTGCCTACATTGATCGAGCCATAGACATATAAGTACATTATTTGCCATACATCTTGATTAATAATGTTGCCATCTGATTCTTCGTATACCTTAACGTAAATCGAATTATCATCCATTGGCGTACTGCTGCTCGCATCGTCTATTCCCATATTGTTGTATGAGATGTTTAGATTTAAAGGAATGCGAGAATTTTGGAGGGGGTTTGTATTAACTAAGTAGTCTGGAGCATTCAACTCTATATATAAGGACTGAGTGTTTATAGCTTTTATACTAAACACACCCATACTTAAATCACCTAAGTTGATGAATTTTTCCCCAGAGTTGGTAACTACAGTGCCGAAGTCAAGGTTTTGTTCAACGGTTGCACTTAGTTCAGGCTCAATTTTTAATTGAAGATTGATGAATTGAGCGGATACGTGTAGAGAACTAGATAGAACAAAAAAGAAAGTAGCTATGGATATACGCTTAATCATAACTAATGCTGATGGTCACATTACTTGTATAACTCCCTGCATCGATACTGCCTACATTTACAAATCCGTATATATATAGATAGGCTGTTTCTTGGAATAGATTAGGGTTGAAGCCTTCATATACAGGAGTAGGAGGGGGGCCAGGAGGTACATTCCCTCTATATCGAATAGGGAATTGAGCACTTGCGATATTTGCCGCAACACTCATGATAATAGCTTGGTTAGTATTATTAGACCCACGATTGGCATAGGCTGCTTGTAATGTAAAGGGAATTCGGCAAGAAGGATTTGTTTGACAACTTAAGTCACCATTTAATAGGAGGTAGTTATCTGCAGTGATATCTACGATTACATCCAAGTACTTCACTCCATCGATGGTTAGAATTTTTGAATTGCTAAGATTAATCCCAACTACTCCTTCATTTTGAACGAGCATTCCAAATTCAATATCTTCACCAGGGTTTAATTCTGCTACGGATACATTATATATACTACTGTAATCCCCAAAATCTATTTCTTGAGCAAACACAGTAGAAAAACTGTTGAGAATTGCAAAGCATGCAATCAGAGATATGTATTTAATAGCATGCATTTTAGATGTATTCGATTTCAATCGTGAAATCACCATCATAACTACCAGGAAGGGCATTGCTTAAATTTACTCTACCTCCTACCCAAATGTAATATCTTCCTTCTTGGTTGAACTGTAGATTTTTATTATCAGCTTCTATGAGTTCTGCACTACGTTGTTCTTCAATAGAATTCCCTGAAATCTCATATTCGAAAGTAAGGGTCCCTGGACCATCAACTCGAGTTAAAACTCTTTGTTGTTGAAAATTCAAGCGAAATAAGGCATTTGGGGAACCTACAGCAATCATATAGCCTGCATTCACATCATTCAGTGAGCTAACATAAATTTCATCTTGTTCGGGTTGTTGCTGCCCTAAAGTGATGGATTTAACCGTAATCAACTCAATAGAGTTTACAATACGGGCTTCAATGTTAATATTGGCAGATATTTTTCTGTTTGTATTCTGAGCGTGTACAACAGAGGATCCTAACAGAAAAACTGCGATTAAAAACAGATATGAGGGTATTACTGTGCGCATTCTACATTTACTTTTGAATAAAAGATTGTATTAATGACGCACTTTAACCAGTTAATAATTCTTAATAAGAACTTTGTAATATATACCCAAATGAGGCCTAATTAGGGAAGGAATCGAAGTAGAAGGGAGGTAATTCCACTTCTCGACCTTTTAAATCTAATTGACGAGGAAGAAACTCATTCATCTCAGAACCAGAAATGGACCTAATGACATAATTATAGGTCAACATTTTGTTGGTAAACCTGCGGGGAAAAGTAAGTGTCACACTATAAACACTATCTTTAGGGGTCAAATCTTTCATTTCAAATCGAGTAGTAGCCGTAAATGGGAAGAAATCTCCTTTTACTTGAAGTACATGCTTTCCTGGTACAAAACTACTGTCTTCCAACATCGGTTTTAAATTAACATTAAAAGTAACCTTTGTCTGTGCATTAGCTTGAATGGTACATAATGATACTACAAGGAGTAGTCCGAAGATTGATTTCATTTTATAGATGATAGATAAATGTTAGTAGTAAATTCGATTTTAGCTTGATGAAGTAGGCCTAGATATTACCTTGTCTTTCCAGTGTAAGATAGAAAATACACGTTCACGAGGGAAAGAAGGAGGGATGTTGTATCTCAACCTTTCATCATATTCATAATCTTTGCTATATCCAGAAGAAAGACCATACCTATTAAAAGTTGATACCGGCCCACGTTCTTCCTGAATAAGTCCCCCAAGAATATTAAGTACACCTCGAGGTGAACCTAAAGTATAATCTTCCACATAGAATGAACGATTCATTGCCATCATAGAGGCATGAATATTTAGATTCCCTGAACCACTAAATGTGTGTGCATATTGATCAACACGAATTTCTTGTTCAGCTACAAGTCCCAAAAAGTCTGTAGAAGTGATATCCACTCTAGGATCTGTATTGTAAGTTACATCGCCAATAATTTCTATATCCTTGGCAGAGTGTATGGTTAGCTGCCCATTTACTGTACCTGTGATATCAATTTCTTCTGTAGAAGTGATAATTCCATTAAAGGTGCTCATATCATAATTAGTAGGCGTACTCCAATAAATGCCATTCGGGACACTTATATCAACGGTACCATTTGCTTTGGGTTGAACCAAAATGGCCGTATTAAAACTTAATCCACCACTATTCGCCTTTACAACTAATTCATTTACTTGATCTCTAACATCAAAACTTTTAACAGGAGCGTTAAAGTTTGATCCACCATTAAACTGAGGATTGTTTGAATAAGAACTATGGCCAATCCAACCACCGGCTGGGCTAGTCACAAAACCATTAAATACGGGGTTACCGGCAATTCGGAAGGTACCATTGGTATGTACAGGCCCACTTAAGGTATCTTTACTAGTAAAGTAAATATTTGAAGGCTGCGTATTCGTGTAGTAAGAATACTTTGAAAATGAATCACGAGACATCAACACTTCAGTAGAAATTCTATACCCTTCATATTCAGCCTCGCTATAGAGTACTACTGTATATTGATCCCATTGCTTTACCGTTACCGAATCAGATAATTGTGAAATGGTAGTTTGGTCGTAGGATTTCAAGATACCTGAACCCACATAATTTTCATTTGTTTCAATAGAACCAGTCCAGTCATTGTCTTTTAGGAGCATCTGAATGGCTTCATCAACTAAACTGATTGAAATATTACGTGCTTGTTGTTCATAGTAGTAGTCGACCGTGTTTTCGGGCAAGTATTCAATCTGTTTTTGAACATTGATTTTAGAGATGCCTACAATTACAACTAGACCGCTTACTATTAATAATAATCCTCGTCCCATAAGGTGCCTCCTTAGTAGAGTACTTTATTTAAATTTGTGGGGAAGAAACTGCGTTTCCAAACTGTACGGTAATATCTTCTATCGCCATCCCCTCTAGAAGTGACACTATATGATTCACCACTTTCTAACATAATTTCTATCTCAATTTCTCTCACTAAGTATTCATTACTTGTTGCTACGCCTTGGCCGTTTCTGTAGTTAACATTGAAATAGGTTACAGGGAATTGAATTTCACCAGCTGCATTTCCATCGCTAGTAGGGCCTGTGCGAACTAGATAATAATCATTTGGATTTGGGGTGCTACTTACTGCTCCGAAAGAGTTATTTTTCCATTCCCATGTAACTCGAGTAGTATCCATGGAATCGTTGTCGTAGATATCACCTAGAAAGGCGATTTTATTCGAATCCATTGTTTTAATTACACTACTAGTAACTTGATAACCCATGCGATTTATATCATGAGAAATCAGCGTAACCAAATCATTTAAAGTCTCATTGGTTGTTGTAGCTAAGGTATTTTCTTGAGATTTGTTTTGAAGACTTACATTGAAGAACAAAACACTCAATAGAAGTAGACCACCTACAATAAAACTTGTTACTAAACCAATATTCATACTAACGTTTGAAAGATTTTATAAACTGTAGTGTTGCACTTACATCTTTGCTGGTAGATGTGTTTTTAACGTTTATCAACACTTCGTATTTGTTCACATCTGCTGTAGAAGCAATTAACCTAGATGTACCTGAAACGATGTAATCAGCTGTGTACTGATTCCCACCTGAGCCATAAGATATGGTCCGAGTTTCTGGGTAGTTCTTAAAGTAATATTGTGTGTTATTACTTTTGAAAAAGTCTTCGTCTGTAAACCATCTCATCTCATCAATGATACCTTGAGCAAGCGCTACAGCACGGTATTCAACTTCAGAATTATAGACGATATCAGAATTGCTTTGAAACGTAACTGCAGTTGTAACCGATAGCAATGAAAAGGCAACCATTGCACCTAGTAATAATAATAAATCTGAATAATCTGACATGTTTCAACCCTCCATTGAATACATTCTCTCCATATAAAGAGTACACCAAAAACACTTTATTACAATGTTTTTAGAATACTTATTTAATAAACGTCAATTTTTTGACAAATGTACCTTCATTTGTGATTAATCGATAAAAATAAACTCCTGTGGCTAAATCGTTTGCTTGGAAAGTGATATCGTAAGTTCCAGCAGCTAACGATTGATTAACCAATGTTTTAATTTTTTGTCCCAATACATTATAAACGATCAACGACACCTCACTTTGTTCACTTATACCAAAAGGAATAACCGTTTCAGGGTTAAACGGATTCGGGTAGTTTTGATTCAAGAAAGAAGTCTGTGGAATAGTCGCTTCAATTTCTTCAGTACTAATTTGTAGTTCAAAGCGAGTTGCTTGAGATTCACTCTTATTCGTAATCTTCATTTTCTTAGGCGATGAAGATGTGTTCGAGTTTATTTTAGCTTTAGTACCATAAAAGAAGGTGTGCTCACTATTCTCAGTGAGGTTTATAATATCCCCGGTCTCTTTATCACGAAGTAAAACAATCCAATCGTCAGGTAAATTTCTTTGTCCAGCTAAACGAATGGTAAAGTCACCGGATATCGGTTCATTATCCTTGTAGCCATTTATAGTGAGTGGAATCCGAATACGATTGTTGAAATTGAGGGGTAGGTTGTTAATCGACATTTGAGTGCCGTCTTCAAGCAGTGTATAGAATTCGATATGTGAGCTTGAGAATGGTACTAAGCGATACCCGTCTTTGTTATCAATGCCCAAACTACCTTCATCACTGAACATTAAGTTGGTGCGTTTACTTAACCCATCCGTAATGGCTTCTAGCTGTAGTACGGGTTCAGTTCTAGCATTTTGCTTTCTTATGAAATTTCCACCCGTGGTTTTAACATCTTTATTTACAATCAGTGAAGGACTATTCGCATTCGCTTTAACCCAGAACCCTTGGAAAGGAGCAATGAGTCCATTTCCGAGTGTACCCGTTGTACCGTTCCATGTTAAGTATTCACCATTGCCAGCATTTGCTGCAGGATCCCAAACATAAATGGTCGATTCCACATTAGTTTTGGTCCAATTGGTATTATCATCCCAATCAATAGTGGCACCAAATGGATTCCCAATTAGATTCCAACCTGAATCAGCGGCTGTGGTGTAGGTAATGCCGAAGTCAACTTGAGTTCCATTACCATCAAATTCTTGTCCACTTACATCAAGGGTATCAGGTAAAGGTTCATTGTAACGTGAATCAGCGGCGATATCACCAAAGAAGAATACAAACACTCCTTGTCCCTGAGTTAAAGACTGAGCCGAACTCGTAGGCGCACGATAGCGTTGATTATCTGTTCCTGGATAACTTTCGATATAGGTTAGAACATTTGGCTGCAGAGTATCACCGGGCATTGATCCTGTGCTGTAAAATGCTCCTGAATACCCTTGAGTAACAGTGCCATCTAAGAAATCACCATAAGTGGAGGCAACAGGAGAGGAAAGTATACGCCATCCACGAACACCACTAATTTCACGTTGGAATCTAAGAGTCCCAGTTCCGTAGGTTTTGCTATTTGCTATTAAATTATTTCCAGAGGGTATAAATAGTTCTCCATCTGTTAAAGATAAAGTGCCCGTTACGGTGAAGTCGTCAGTAGTGAATACAGTTCCAGGGTTATCCACTTCAACATTCACGAAAGTACTAGGGCTAACAATAGTTTGGTCGCTACTTCCATCAAAGATGAGGTTACCTAAAGTAACATCGGGTACGTCGAGGTTACCACCCACGGTTAAGGAGTCATTGTTGGAACCTAGAACGTCACCGCCACCGGTTACATCTCCCGTAACCACGAAGTTTACAGACCCTGAAACTGAAACTTGTGCACCTGCCTCTATGGAAAGAGTATTAATAGTGGTGTTAGTGATATCTACTACAGGAAATTCATTTCCTTCTGCTGGACTTGCAGGAATAAGAACCACTGAGGCCGCTGTTGGTACAGTACCTGAGTTCCAGTTATCACCGTCTTCCCAATTGGTAGCAGTAGCTGGGGCTCCCAATTGACTTTCCCAAATATGACTGAAGGCAGCAAACTCTACGGTAGCATTATCAGTAATGGCAGAGCCACCCACTGTACCTGTGATAGTAGACGTGGTTACACTAGTAGATGAAGTTAGGGTAGCTGAATAGGTCCCATTTCCATTATCTGTAACTGCACCCATTGAGCCAGCAGTAGGGGATAAGGTTACCGTTGCACCACCCGTAGTTAAATTATTACCGTAAGCGTCTTTAAGTTGAACAGTAATTGTAGATGTACTAGCACCGTCGTTTAGAATAACCGTTGGTGCGGCTGTAATTTTAGATTTGGTTGCATCCGCAGCACCTGCACTTACTGTAAAGGAGTTACTTGTACCATTTTCACTACCACTTGAATTCGTAGCAGTTAACGTACAGTTACCAACACTGGTAATGCTCACAGTATGTGACGAAAGTACACCTGAGGTAAAATTAGCAGTGGTACCTTGTCCTACTCCCATAGTACATGAAGAACTCATTACTACAGTGCCATTAAACGTAGTTATTGTATTCCCTGTACCATCTATGGCTGTAATTACGGTGTTAAAAGATTGACCTGCTGTTTTAGAACTTATGTTGCCTGAAGGACTTCGTTCAACTCTAAATCCAACCAATACTCCAGCGTTAACAATTTCGAAGGAGTTACTGGTTTCAGAGTTAAGACCTGTTGAAGTAGTGATAAGGGTATGAGTGCCCGTATTATCGAGTGTTAAGTCATTAAATTCTGCTATACCTAAGGCATTGGTACTTACCGAAGTAGTTCCGCCAAGAGTCCCTGCTCCAGATGCTTTTGCAATATTTACTGTAGTACCACTAGTCTCTACTTCGTTACCAAATTGATCTACCAATTGAACGCGTACTGAAGGTGTGATAACACTATCAATATTGGTTATGGTTGGTTGTTGAACGAAGGTTAAACTATCAACTGTGCCCGGAATCATGGTAAGGGTACCATAGTTCGTTCCACCACCTTGGCCTGTAGATCCGATATTGGTGATATTCCCTGTATTTGGTAATACGCCTGTAGTAGGTCTTATTTCAAGACCTGTAAAAGTTAACTGCCCAGGGTTTGAGGCGGAGGCAACATCAATGGTGTAGGTTAGGTCTGTCGCCGTTACACTTGTGAAAGATGCATCTAATGTTGTTGAACCACCATAGGCAGGTGCTTCAGTAACATTATAGGTGCCAGAGGTATTCCATTCGTAACCCGTTGGTGCTTTGAGAATGAGTGTGCCTGATGCATTGAGTTCACCAGGTAAACCTTCTTGAATAACAGGTCCAGTAAGAGAGGTATAAGTTGTATTTGCATCATCTGCTGAAATGGCTTCACCGCCAGCAGCGGGTGTAATTTTTCGGATAGCCGCATTGTATTTTTCAGATAGATAATCTTCTACCTTTTCTCTTTCGGCATCCGTTAAACTTTTACAGTACAAGATAAACTCGGCAATTTGGCCGTCCCAACTATTGTTGCCTGTATCTTTTCCGCCTTTACCCAGAATTGCTGTTGTTGCTGTGGTAATGGTTCCTGTGGGAGGAGGACCCGCTGAACTCGGGTTGTTCAAAATACCATCAACAAAAATATCGTAGGTTGCCCCTGATTCCCAATGTAAACTCGTAATTTGGGCATCAGTACTTTGAATATCTGAGAAACTTTCTAACTGATTTGCTGCACCATTTGCAACTACCCCTGTTTTAACCACATTCGTAAACGATCCGCCGTTATTTGCGCCCGCTGCATCATAACGAATTGTGATGATTTCATCGGCACCACTTGGGGTATCTCCTATAAATAAGCCTTTATCGGTATTGGTAACATCAGATTTATACACTACAAACAGTGTAAACTCAGTCATACTATTTAAATAATTCGTATGGCCATCGGCATCTTCGAAGCTATCGCCATTTCCAGCAAATTCTATAGACGGTTGTCCACCAAGTGGGGCAGAAGTGGCGTTAAAAGTTGGTCGAGTTCCAGATCCAGAAATCCCTGTATAATCATTTCCATTACCACTTTGATCTTCCCATGTAACCACTTCGCTTCCGCTAGTAACCACACCCACATCGGCACGAAGCCAAACTTTAAGATCTGAAATGGCTTCAACAGCACTTACATCCAATGTTCTTTTTAAAGTATCACTGGCTAAATCTCCATCATGGATGATAAAGCTAACAACACGTTCAGGGCCCGCAGGGATGGTGGCAAAGTTCTTGTATTTAACCGATCGAAGAGCGGTTTCATAATCATTAAAGGAAGAAGTACCCGTGAGTTTCAGTCGACCATTTGCGGTATTATAATTTCCACTAATGCCAAATAGTGTGCTGTAAATAAGTGAATCTTCCGTAGCCTTAAAGTTTCCCGAAATAACCACAAAAGCACTATCGATCATGGTATTATCCGGATCTGAAACTTCAATGGTATTTGTTATTTGGACAGCTTCATTCGGGTAACTTAGATTAGTTCCCTCAATATTTGAAAGCACCGGTTTCGAATTTACAGCAACAAAGTCGAGATCTCTCGTTTGAGTATTACTGTCGTTGTCCCCGTCATTTACTTTAGCCGAAAATGTTCGGGTAACTTCAACAGGGTCAGAACTTGTATTTTCGAAAGTAAAACTTTCAATGGCAGTCTCATAGTTAGCTTTGGTATCTGAACCAGTAAGCGTGAGTACGCCAGTTGTACTATTCCATGCCCCTGTAATATTTGCGGTATTAGTAAACCCTAAAACATCTTCGCCTAACTGGTAGTTATTGGAAATAGCAATGGTTGCCGATTCAATGTTCGTGTCATCGTCATCCGTTATGGTAACGGTAATTGGAGGAGAAACAGCACCTGTACCTTCTGTATAAGTAAATGCTGGTCCGGATACACCAGATATTACTGGAGGGGAGTTATTTCCAATTACATTAATATTGCGAGATTGGGTGTTACTTTCATCGTCCCAATCAAATACTTTAAAATCGATTTGGCGAAGCTGAACAGTAGGTGCAACGCCATCGGTGTTCTCGTAGGTAACGGAACGTAAAGTAGATTGATAGTCAGCTAAACTAGCTGTTCCAGTTAAACGGAGGGTTCCTGTAACAGCATCCCAAGTACTAATTATACCACCAGCTGGAGTTGATGCTAATACATCTTCACTTGGAACATAATTATTTGAAATTACAACATGAGCTGAATCAACAACGGTATTGTCAACATCCGTCAATACAATGGTTGAAGTGATAGCGGTAGGAGGGTCGGCTTCGTTATAATCTATGTCTGAACCTTCGATGGAAGATAAAACTGATGGGGTATTACACCATTTATCGCATAGGAAGTTATAAATACTCTGAGCTTGCCCACCATTCAAGGATGAGTTCCAAGATATTAACTCACCTATATATCCATCGAAGTTATAGGTTGGTCCACCTGGATTATTGAAATTTACTGGATCTGAAGTACCATCTTCTTCCCCAATGGTAGGGTCACCGTTATGATTTCCCATTGAAGGAGCAATACCTGCACTTTGAACAAGTGAACCACCGTTGACTCTTGCCGACCATGTTTGAGCGGTGGCATCATGCGTTGCAATTACAATATAGCTTGTATTCGTTGATACAGAACCTAAGTTGATTGACTGATCATCGCCATCTGTCCATGATGCATCGTTACTCCATGCATAGGCATATAAAATTCCGTCTTTAATAGAAATTTGGTAGCCCTTAGATCCACCACCTTGCTCGTAAATAATTTGTAAGCCTGTTAAATCCGTACCTGTTCTAAATACTGCTGCAAATGATTTTTGAGTATACGGGCCATTTGTATTTATTAGAGCATCATCATCTACTTGAAAATTATCCCCGTTATTATTGGCATTGTAATTGAAGTATAACCCTCCACGCTCACCAAAGTAATTGGAATCAAACATAGGTTCATCGCCCGCTGGAGCTGAATTTGTAATGGTAACAGAACTACCACCTGCATTTTGTGAACGATCTCTCCAGGTAGTTACAAGACTTCCATCTGCAGGCTGGTCATTTGTTAATAAATCACCGTCGATATCTTGAGCATCGAAGTGAAATACCGTATTCGGGAAATCAGTAGATAAATCAGTTAAGGTGGTTGTAATATTTACGTTCCTAGTAGCTGTGTTACTAGCATAAAACTCATCGTTTACGGTAAATGATATTGTACGTGCAGCTTGGCTAGGAGTAGAAGCATTGGTGTTGTTATAAGTGATGCTTCTGAGTGCACTTTGGTAATCTGCAAGACTGGCTTTACCCGTTAAGGTCATAGTGCCGGTACCTACGGTCCATGTTCCAGTTATAAGGGCGGTATTACTAAAAGCTAGCACATCTTCAGTGGAAAGGTAATTACCTGTGATTTGAACGGTAGCGCTTTCTATAGAATCGGCAAAAGGAGTGGAGATCGTAATATCAGATGTAATAAATTGAGCGGAACCGCCAGCATTAAAGCTCAATGCATTAGATTCAATATTGGCTAAAACGGGGTTTTCGGGATTTTCGGTATAGAAAGTATTGGGAGTATTTTGGTTTTCATACTCTGTGAATACCCAATCTTGGCTTCGAGCAACATTCGAAACTCGTACTTCATCCACCCAACCATTTAATGGGTAAGCGGCTGTTGAAATGGTTAATGGACTATTATTGGTGCTGAAATTCGTTGCTGTACCGTCGCTACCCGCATTTGTGTTATTTATGTAAATAGTACGACCAGTTGCAGACTTTGTAAATGTAACAAAAGCTGTTGTAGCTGATGTTACCGTACCCGTACTTGTAAGGGTATTGTTATCGGTTCCTAATCTGAGTGTACCATCATTTCTGATCCAACTAGAATAAGCCTGATTATAATCTCCTTTAGTAATTAAATCTGGCACTTCAGCAAAGTTGTTGACGTTAAACCATGCTGAAAAAGTAATATCTCCAGTAATATCTAAACTGGCATCATCCGCAATAGAAATGAAATCATTTCCAGCCGATGAAAACTGACGGGCATTTCCAATTTTACCAGTTGTAGACGTTGTTCCGTTATTGGTACCGTTATTGCCTTCTAAGGTGGCATCGTTAAAATCGTCTAAGTGAAGTACAAGTTTGTAACTGCTATCCCACGTTGTATTAACCGATTGATCGGTTGTTTGGGATGCGTTACCAAAGTAAATGAAAAAATCAGTGTCAACGGTAGCATTGAGGGTAGGGAAGCGCACCCAAAATAATATCTGTCCAGTTGAGGCATTATAGCTTTCAAGTTCGTGGTCTAGTTGAGTAGCTCCATCATCCGACGTGAAGGCAATATCATAGCCTTGTGCACTAGTAACCTTGCCACCATTGGCCACTGTGGCCATATCAGCATCTGTAAGACTAATAAGAACAGGAAAGTTCGTTAAGTTACTCGCACCACTTACTTTTGTGTTATCAACTGAAAATTTCTTTCGGTACTGATAACCCGACAATTGGGCAAATGCCACTTCTGATATCAGAAGTGCAAGAATGAGTGTGAGTAAAGTCTTAGTTAAGTATGCAAATCTATGTATATAGTTAAAATTCACGCTTTTTAATTTATTCTACGCTAATATAATTATTGCCAGCTACCTTGCTAGCTTAATTAATCAATTCTAACTAAGTACAAAAAATTCTATAGATACTATTTCAGTAGAGTCATTTTTTGGGTAAAGAACTTATTTCCAGCTTTAAGTTGAATAAGGTATAGACCGCTGGATAGGGAGGAGGCATCCCATGTGATATGATGAACCCCACTGGCTAATTCGGAGTCTATGAGTGTAGCTACTTGCCGACCAATAGTATCGTAAATTTTAAGCTGAACATATTCTTGAACTGGTAATTCAAATTGAATGTTGGTTGTAGGATTAAATGGATTTGGGTAGTTCGGTAGTAATTTAATCTGGTCAGGTAATCCTATAGCGTCATCACCGGGGGTTATTTGAAGATAAAAGCGTTGATAGCCAGTTTTTCTTTTCTCTGTCAATCGGGATTTTTGACGATCGAAGTTAGGGGCTTTATTTTTCGACTTAACTTCATGTCTAAATAAATACGATTCTCCTTCATTGAGTTGAATTCGTTCATTATAAAAAGTGTCAACTAATTCAATTTTCCAACTAGTGGGGATATTTGAGAAGTTTTTTGCTACAAAATGAAGGGGTGTTGAGTAGGAATAACCGTTTTTATATACCTGCACATCAAGGGGTATATTTATTGGGATTCCAAATTTTCGAGGAAGATTATTAATGGAGAACTTACCGCCGTTTGCCGAAAGCGTTGATAAATCGATATACGTACCAATGCCAATGGGTGGTAATAAACGATATGCATCCAAAGGGTCTTTACCAATCTTCGCAGATTCATCGAACATGAAATGAACTGCTGATTCTTGTTCGTCATTAGAAACTACGAGTGAAAATGATGGCGCTTCTGTTGGTATAGCGACCTGTTTCCCAATAAATTGGCTATTAAGAGTTTTTGCTTCGTTTGAAACTGAGAGACTTGGAGCATTTGCATTCGCTTTAACCCAAAAAGCTTGAAAAGGGTTTATTTTGCCGGAATTAAGATCGCCTGTAACCCCATTCCATGTTTTATATTGATTTGTTTCTGGGTCCCAAATGTAAATGCTTTGGTCAATATTGGTTTTAATCCATCCTGTTGGTTCATCCCAATTTATGGCCGTTGTAAATGGGTTGCCTACCAAGTTCCAACCAGAGTCTGCTTCTGTTGTAAAACTTACAGGCAGAGCGATGGGTGCATCAGGTTCAACCCCAGTTACAGTTAGAGTATCAGGTAATGGATTGTTATACCTGCTATCATTTGATATGGAGCCAAATATAAATGCTTGAAGGCCCAATCCTGTTGGAATAATGGTATTAGCAGAAGAGGGTGCACGCCATCTTTGATTATCCGTTCTGGGATAGGATTCGTCATAGTACATCACATTAGGTTGAAGGGTATCACCCGGCATGGAACCTGTGCTATAATAAGCCCCCGAATATCCTTGGGTAATGGTACCATCTAATAAATCTCCAAACGAAGTTGTGATGGGTGCACTCAATAATCTCCAACCTCTACTTCCTTCCAAAGTTCGGTGTATGGTTAATTGGCCGCTTCCAACAACTTTGGTATTAGATAAAAGAGATTGATTTACAGGAAGCACTAGAGTGCCATCTGTTATAAAAAGAGTGTCAGTTACTTCAATCGAAGATAAAAGATGAACACTAGTGGGGTTGTCAATATTAAGATTTGCAACTCTAGAAGGTAATCCATCACCTACCCATTGGGTAGAATTCCCATTAAATGTGTAAGAGGCAGATTTATTGAATTTTCGAGTCGTAGTTTGAATATTTCCAGTAGCAGATGTTTTATTAAGACCTTGCGGATGAGCTGTAATTAGAGTGCCAGATCTATGATTAAAGGTGCCGGCACCGGTTATTACTTTCTCATCAATATTGAAAACACCTCCATCTCTTACTCTTAATTCACTACTGCTTTTTACCTCAATAGAAGCCAATGATTGTATAGAAACCGTATTTCTAACCTTTACTGAATGTCCTGCACCAATAATAACTTCCGCCCCATCAACTTCGGAAGGGATACGATTGGTAGCTTCACCTGTATGGCTAATTTCAGACCACGTACTCGAATTAGACCATTGCCCATTTTTTCTACTATAGAAGATGATCTGGCTATTTCTATGAAATCTCTTTTTATGGTTGGGTGAAATACTTCTTCCAGCATTACTTTCAATATTATTCATTGCGATCTCGTAGGTCACATGATCACTAATGGAATCCGTAGTTAAAGTTACGATGGTACTGTCTTCATCTGTATTTAACGCAACATTCGATATTGCTAAAGTGGAGTTATTAGATAAGTTCTGAATGGAATAATTGGAGAGGTTTTCAGCAGTACTTTCATCAAGCCCCTTATTAAAAGTAATTAAAACCATATTAGGTGAAGGTGCTGTTGCAGTTACAGCATAAGGTTGTGGGCTGTTAATGGCATCGTCGCCTTCTACATCACCTTGAACATCTATTTGATCGTCTTCACGTACTTCAACTTCGCCACCATCTTCAACAACGAGGTCATTTTCAATGATAATTGTATTTCCATTTCCTCCATCAGTGTTTAATACGGCCCCTGAGTCCACAACAACATTATAAAAAGTGACGTCATCATTCGAATGAATAGTTTGCTCTGAGCTGCCACTAAATACAACGGTACTAGAGTCGGGATTAAAATTACTACCGTTTTGAACGGTGAAATCACCCTTTAATTCAATAGTTGCATGGCCTGCATTCACAACCCCACCCGAAGTAAAAGAGGCATCACCACCGATATTGAGGCTTCCATTATTTAAATCTAGGCTACCCCCACTACTCAAAGAAGCATTTCCAGTGATGGAAATTGAGCCATTTTGAGTGGTTAGATTCCCGTTACTCGTAAAATTTGCGTCTCCTGAAACCGTGAGGTTGGCATCTTGCACATGTAAATAACCGCCACTACTTACAGTGATATCTTGCAGTATAGTCACTGTACCAGAACCAAGGCTTGCGGTTCCGTTATTTCCAATACTCGTAACGCCCTGCATCGTTAGCTCACCCGATTCTAGAGTTAAATGGCCACCACTTTTCACCTCTAACTCGTTCTCAAATGTGGTATTTCCATGCTCGCCATGGTAGGTGCCATTGATGAGCGCATCACCTTTTATATTTACCTCTGCATTTTCAACATAAAAATGATCACTATCTGATATATCTAAATCACCGAAGAAATTGATGAGTCCATTGCCAGCGTAAAAGGATCCTATTATTTCAGCATCAATGCTTTCATCAGATCTACCAACTTGAAAACTGCCATTTTCGATATCAATCCGTGTAGTGGCACCATTTAGCGAGAAGTTATTCTTTCCAGAACTGCTGGCCGAGTGGAAAAAATGGCCGTTTACGATGTTGAACTGTGCCTCGCCATTGAGTGTCACGTCATCAGTAACGGTTAATGTAGAATTGTTTCGAAGCGTTAATGTGCCTCCACTCCAATAATCACTCAGTACGATGGACTTGATGGTAACATTGGCTGTTATAACAGGGTAAGGAGGGGTATTTCGGATTTTAACCACATTATTCGATGTGGGTACACTACCAGTATTCCAATTTGAAGCATTATGCCATGAGGAATCCACAGCACCTGTCCAGATTATATCTTGGGCATGAACTGTTGTCGAAAGAATTATAATAATGAAGAAACTTACAATAGAACGCGTTTCAATCATTGAAAGGGTGATTTCCTAAAGCTTTGCTGAGGCTGAAAATTACGAACTACAGAAATTAAGAATTAAAAATTTCAATTCTTTTAACATGAAATTAGGCAAGCATGGACGTTGGCTATTATAAAACTTTACCTAAAATTATTTTTCTAATTCATGTACAGATAAAGTAGTTTTGAGGGAATGTTAAACTATATTCAATTATGAAAGGAATTATTCTTGCAGGAGGGACGGGTTCACGTTTATTCCCTTTAACAAAGGTGACCAATAAGCATTTATTACCGGTAGGTGATAAGCCTATGATTTATCATCCAATTGAAAAGCTTACGGAAGTTGGAATCGAAGAAATTTTGATTGTTACAGGCACCGAGCATATGGGTGATGTAGTAAATTTATTAGGCTCTGGAAAAGACTTTGGATGCAGATTCACCTATAAAGTGCAGGATGAAGCAGGGGGCATTGCCCAAGCACTTGGTTTAGCTGAAAATTTTGCAGGAAATGATCCCGTATTGGTAATCCTAGGGGATAATATTTTTGAGCATTCGCTACAGAAAGCGGTTAAGAATTATAAGGGCACCGGCGCTCAAATATTAATTCAAGAAGTCCATGATCCCGAACGATATGGTGTTGCTGAAATTGAAGGAAATGAAGTGATTTCTATAGAAGAAAAGCCCGAGCAACCTAAATCCAATTATGCAGTTACCGGCATTTACTTTTATGATGCTAAGGTATTTGAGTGCATTAAAACCTTGAAGCCTTCGGGAAGGGGAGAATTAGAAATTACCGATGTGAATAATTTCTACATCCAAAATAAAGCCATGACTAGTACCATTCTTGAAGGTTGGTGGACCGATGCAGGGACGCCTGAGTCTTATAAACATGCTAATAAACTTGTGCAAGGGAATTAATGCGGTACCTGATTACGGGAGCAAATGGTCAATTAGGTAAAGAATGGGTGCTTTATTGCGACCATCATAAATTGGAGTGCCGCGGGTTTCGATCCACTGATTTAGATATCACAAACCCAAGGCAGGTTGATCAGGTTTTAAATGAGTATAAGCCCAATGTTATTATCAATTGTGCCGCTTACACTAAAGTAGATGATGCTGAAACGAATTCTGAACAGGCCTATTTGGTAAATGAACAGGGAGCTCGAAATTTAGCACAATGGTGTAAGGTTAATGATTCAAAGCTCATCCATTATTCAACAGATTATGTATTTCCAGGATCAGTAAAAGACAGCCTTCATTATCCGAATGGGTATACAGAGGGTGTGCAGACTCAGCCCATAAATGTATATGGGGCAAGTAAATTAGCCGGTGAACAAGCAATTCAAGAAGTGGATGGTGATTTCTTAATCCTTCGTGTAAGTTGGTTATGTGGTAAGCACACCCAAACAAACTTTGTGTTCAAAATGGTGGAACTGGCAGAGAAATTTGAAGAGTTAACGGTTGTTGATGATCAAATGGGTGCGCCTACTTTTACTAGCAACGTAGTGGAGAACACTCAAGCTCTAATCGATGCTGATGAAAAAGGCATATTTCATATAAGTTCAGATGGTATATGCACGTGGTATCAATTTGCATTAGCTATTTTTGAACTTACATCTGCATCAGTTAAAGTAAAGCCGGTATCAAGTAGTGCTTATCCTACAGCAGCAAAGAGGCCCGCTTTTTCTAAATTAAGCACCATGAAATTAGAGACTATTTCAGGCACGAATATTATTCCCTGGAAGCAAGGGTTAAAGAAACTAATTGAAGAACTATGAAAATAACAGAAAGTAGAATTAAAGGTGTTTTTCTGTTTGAACCTCGAGTTTTTGAAGATGAGAGAGGCTATTTCTACGAATCATATCGGGAAAGTCATTTCAAAGAAGCTGGAATTGATGTTCATTTTGTACAGGATAATGTGTCAAAATCCCAAAAAGACACCATTCGAGGATTGCATTATCAGATTATACACCCACAGGATAAATTTATTCAGTGCCTACAGGGTGAAGTGTTAGATGTTGCCGTCGATTTAAGAAAAGACTCTCCAACATTTGGTAATTATGTTGCATTTAAATTGTCGGAGAAAAACCATCATGCACTTTTTGTGCCCAAAGGATTTGCTCATGGGTTCTCTGTATTAAGTGATACAGCGGTTATTTCATATAAATGTTCAGATTACTACCATGCAGAAGGTGAGCGAGGGCTAAGATGGGATGATCCCTTAATTCGGATTCATTGGGATGTAGCTCGACCTATTTTATCTGAAAAAGATCGTAAGCTCCCATTATTTTCATCCATTACAGAAGAGGATACATTTTGAAAAAGATAATTGTAACAGGTGGTGCTGGATTTATAGGATCCAATTTAATCTTGAAGATTTTCAAAGATCATCCGGATTGGACTATCATGAATATTGATAAGTTAACCTATGCCTCCGATCATAATTACTTGAAGCCTCTAAAAGATTCGGAAAGGTATTATTTCAAAAAAGTGGATCTTGTTGATCGTGATGAAATAAAAGATATCGTTAAAAGTTTCAAGCCCGACGGTGTATTTCATTTAGCCGCTGAGTCGCATGTTGATAATTCAATAACGGGGCCTGAGCCTTTTATTCAATCGAATGTAGTAGGTACCTTTAATTTATTAGAGGAATGTAGACAGCTGTGGAGTGAAGATCCTCAAAGTTGGAAAGAGAATCGATTTCTCCATGTTTCTACGGATGAAGTATATGGTGAGCTAGAGGATGATGGGTTATTTACCGAACAAACTCCTTATGCTCCAAACTCACCATATAGTGCTTCAAAAGCTGGAAGTGATATGATTGTTCGAGCCTATTATCACACCTACAGAATGAATGTGGTTACCACCAACTGTTCAAATAATTACGGGCCACATCAACATGATGAAAAACTCATTCCTACTGTAATTCGAAATGCCATGGCACACAATCCCATACCTATTTATGGTAAGGGCGAAAATGTAAGAGATTGGCTATTTGTACAAGATCATTGTGAAGCTCTTGAAACAGCTTTTTTAAAAGGGAAAGCCGGAGAGACCTATAACGTAGGTGGGAACAATGAATGGATGAATTTAGACTTAGTTCATAAAATTTGTGACATCTTGAATAATGAACTAGGACAAGGACCTGAGGGCGATTATAAAAACTTGATCAGCTTTGTGACGGACCGCTTAGGGCATGATTTCCGATATGCGATTGATGCTTCCAAAATAAAGAATGAATTGGGATGGGAGCCTTCTCAAGATTTCGATGGAATGCTACGAGAAACCATTTTGTGGTATATCAATAAATACAGTAACAAATAATAATTAAACGCTGCGAGTCAGCAAATAAAGAGCAATTTAGCACACTATGAGTAACAGAAATTATTGGTTGATGAAATCAGAACCAGATGCTTATAGCATCGATGACCTTCATAGAGATCAAGTAGAACCTTGGGATGGTATCCGAAATTATCAGGCCAGAAATTTCATGCGAGACGATATGAAAATAGGAGACAGAGTGTTCTTCTATCATTCGAATGCAAAACCTATTGCTATAGTGGGAACCATGGAAGTTGCTAGCGAACCTTACCCAGATCCAACACAGTTCGATCCAAATTCAAAATACTTTGATGAAAAGAGTAAAGAGTCTGATCCACGCTGGCAATTAGTGGACGTTAAGTTCATTCAGAAATTTGAAAATCCAGTGACAAGAGAGGCTATGAAAAACGAGCCAGCTCTGGAAGAGATGCATATTTTTAAGAGAAGTAGACTCTCGATTACCCCTGTAACCGAGCAGGAGTGGATCAAAGTCCACGAAATGGCAGGTGCCGAGATAAAGTAATCCCTATGGTTCTCTCGAGTCAGCAAAAGCAATTCTTAAACTTCGTGAAAGAATCTCATGGTTCACAAAAGCGAAAGTACACGGGAGAACCCTATTGGAATCATGTATTCAGAGTGGCAGAACTAGTGTCCCATTATGAAAGAGGTGAGGGGATTATAGAAATTGCTTTGGGCCATGATTTAATTGAAGACACACAGTGTACCAAAGAGTCGCTATATCAAAAATTGATAGAACTTGAGTACACTTCTAGTGTTGCACAAAGGATTACTGATGGAGTATGTGATTTAACCGATGAGTATATCAAAGAAGCCTATCCACAGTTAAATCGAAAAGAACGTAAAGCAAAAGAGGCGAAGCGTTTAAGTAGCATTTCACCCACTTCGCAAAGCATTAAATATGCAGATTTGATAGATAATGTAAAGTCAATTGTTACCTACGATAAAGGCTTTGCACGTGTGTACCTAGACGAAAAGAGCCAAATCCTTAAAGGGATGAGAGAAGGGAATAAAGAACTGCTCAAAGAATGCGAAAAAGTGATGAAAGAAGGGTATAGGTATCTTTAAGTTTTAAATAGGAATCTTTCGTTTTAACTTTTTTAATAGTTGAATGAATGGAGATACATACTCATAAGTGGAGTCCTTCCATTTTGTGGTGGTGCTAATATCTGTCGGAAACTTCTCGTCATAAATATCATTTAGTAATTGTACTAATTCAACAGACATTTTTTGGTAAACCGATCTTCTATAGTGTCTAATGTTGTTAGTTAATTGATTCTGATCGGTTACGATGTTTCGCATATCCAATAGAAATACATTTTCACTTTTCATTATGTATTGATCAATAGATGCATTTAATTCTGCATGGCGAAAATGTAAATCGTATTCTGCAGGGTGAGGTGACTCAACTTCAACTCCATTTATTAGAATAATTGGAATATGAAGAGGGATTCTTTCTCTTATTTGATTCAAATTATGAATCAAATTTTCATTCGAAATGGGACCATGGTTTAAAAATTCAGCACTGAATTTCTGAAGGCTTTCACGTTCGAATTCTAAATTTCTATTCTTTAGGTCGGCCAAAATTTGATCATGATCTGCTTCATTATCCCAACTTAGGTTGTACGAACCGAAAGGAATCAAATATTTGTGGTCTTTATGCTGATATAGATCTTGAGAATAATCCATAAGCAAACTGTATACAAAAACGTCAAAGTCGAGTTTGAACACTTCAGTGTTAAAATAATTGGAGTCGATGAATGGAATATGCTTCGATTCTGTAATCTCTTCTTTTACACTTTGATTCAGACTTACGGTATTTAAAAGAGTTTGGGTGTGTTCTTGATGAATGGCAAAATTGTTATCAGCTACGTAGTTGGTTTCTTCTTTTATAAGAAAGGGTTTGTTTTGTAGATAAAATGTGAGTTGACTTAAATCACAGCCACCCTTTAGCAAGACCTTTAAATTGTTTCGACTTGAGTTCGATTTATGAGTTTGAGCTTTATTAGAGTTGGTCCAATTAATCCAATCCACATTCCTTTTGTATTGAATTGGCTCAGCCACATCAGGAATAATATTAATTGCAGGCTTATTTAGTTTACTAAATAGGTACTGCGGGATACCTAAGTTTAAAATCCTACAAGAAAAGGTAAAATGAAGTAGTGTATGAGTAGAGGTGTTATGAGAATAAATACCAGCAATACCATAATCACCGAACGTATCATGAACCTTAATTAGTGATGTTGAATAAACTGGGTTATTGATTAATTCAATCAACTCAGATTTTGAAGATCTTATTTTGGTGTAATTGAGTTGATTTGTTCTTTCAAGTAATTCATAGGCTCTGTCTAAGTGATTGATTACCTCATCACCAACAATTTCCTGCACTACGATATTACAGGTGCGAAGAAACTCAATATTATCTCCAAAATCTTTTTGGGCGGCAGATTTTTGTTCAAGCACTTTATATTGCTCTAACCTAGAATGAGAGGAATCATCTTTACCTATGAAAGCTGGGTGAGTAAGTATTTCAGGAATAAAATTTGGGGTAGCTGTATGTAACTTAGGATTATGAAAACTAGCCTCTTCTAAGTTTATATGATTGTCGTCGATAAAAAGGACGTTTTCTTCTCTTAGTTGGCATTGATTTATAACCTGTTTAATCAGTGTGCCTTTTGAATCCCATTCAATTTTAGGAAATACAAAGTAATCCCAAATTCCTGCTTTCTTTAGTTGCTCTTGTGCATCAGTGTAGGTGTTTTTGGAAACAATACTGTTGATGATACCACGGTTTGTTAGCGTCTTAACTACTTCAATATTCGATGAGATTAATTGAATTCCCTCTTCTGATAGGGTGCCTTTCCAAAAAGTCTCATCAAGATCCCAGATCACTAGTTTAATCTTATCCATGAAGTGTAAATAGTCAGCTTTATAGTTGGTAATCAAGAGCTAAGATAAGAGAGAAAATGTAATGATGGTTATTAATAATTGCGGAGTGGGGACGCTTAACATCTTTCAATAATATCAAGCGTGAAATTAGTAGTAAGATTATATCAGCCATTTTGATGAAACCCATACCGTATTCAAAAAAGGCTGATTCTGGAATATTCTTTGGGATTAATTTAAGTACCGATTCTAAGATATTTTTTTAACTTCAGCCTATTAGCGAGGGAGCTATAGCTTCATTCCTGTTTCATTGTATTTACAGGTTTGTGCTAAGGCATAGCCTTGTTATCTTCAGCAAAAATTTGAATACGTCTTATCGAATGTCAGTATCCTCTAAAGAAGTTCGTTTACACACAAAAGGCATATTGCCTGTACAAAAATTAAAGATTCTAAGAGATCTAGGGATTTTAGATTCCCACCCAGATTACCCTATTCAGGATGATCAATTTCAGCCAAATTCATTAGACCTTCGATTAGGTGAAGTAGCCTATAGAGTTCGATGCAGTTTTCTGCCTGAAAATGAAACGGTTACACAAAAAATTGATAGTCTAGAACAGTATTCATTTTCAATAAAAGATGGAGCGGTACTCGAAGAAAACTGTGTGTATATCATACCGCTATTAGAGCGACTCAATTTACCAAAGGCGCATTATACCACTCAGAACGGAGTGCCTGAACAAACGGATGAGGTGAAGTTATTTTCGCTTGAGAATTTATCGGCGAAGGCGAATCCAAAGAGTTCTACAGGCCGATTAGATGTATTTACCCGAGTAATTACTGATTACTCCCATCGCTTTGAAGAGATTACCCCTGGTTACCAAGGGCAACTATATCTAGAGGTAGTACCCAAATCCTTTTCTATCAAAGTAAAAACAGGGCAACGACTAAATCAGTTGCGCGTCCGCCATGGTTTTGAAGTGGTTTCGGATCAGGACTTATTGCGTATTCATGCTTCCGATCCATTGTTATTTGATGAACAGATCAAGCCTGTTTCAATGGAACAGATTAAGGTGAATAAAGGACTCTTTATGAGTGTACAGCTTAAAGGCGAACCGGGTGAAGTGATAGGGTATAAAGCCAAGAAGCACAATAACTTCATCGATCTTGAGTACTTAAACCATTATGAAGTGGATGAGTTTTGGGAACCCATTTATTCAACTCCCGAAGCCCGTTTAATTCTAGAACCAGAAGCCTTCTACATCTTCGCTTCTAAAGAGCGGATTCGTGTGCCTGCTAAACTCGCTTGTGAGATGATGGCATATGATACTGGCTCAGGTGAATTACGCACTCATTACGCAGGCTTCTTTGATAGTGGCTTTGGTGGAAGTGTTGAAGACAAAGGAGCACGCGCAGTGCTTGAAGTACGATCACATGATGTTCCATTCATGATTGAGGATGGCCAAACATTGTTTAGTATGCAATTTGAGCCAAACACTGAGGTTCCAGAGTTTATTTACGGCACTGAAATTGAAAGTAACTATCAAGGGCAAGGTTTAAAGCTCGGTAAACATTTTAAGCAGCAATAACTTTGGTAGATCGTTGCATTTGCAGAGATAGAAGTTTTAAAGAAGTTCTTGAGTATGCTAAAGAGCATGAGCTTACTACAACGGATGCCTTAGAAGCTGCAGACTTTTGCTGTACAAACTGTAAGTTGTGCGAGCCTTATATAGAACTGGCATTAGAGACAGGGCAGACCGAGTTTGTGCCCGGCGCTTTTATTAGACAATCTTAGATTATGCAATTGTTTTATTCACCTCAAGAGTATTGGCAGAACGACCAAAGTGTGGAAATACATGGTCAAGAGGCCAAGCATATCACTAAAGTGCTCCGACATAATATTGGAGATACTATCTTTGTTGCTGATGGGAATGGCGCTCAATTTAAAGGAGAAATCGTTGAAACTAGAAAGGAATTCGTAAGGCTAAACCTTACACAAGGTGAACGGATTCAGCCTGCTAAAATTCGAAAAGTACTGGCCTTAGGTACTATTAAGAAACGAGATCGCTTAGAGTTTGCCATTGAAAAAGCAGTGGAGCTTGATGCTTCCGAAATCTGCTTGTTCGATGCAGACCATTCAGAGCGAAGTCGCTTAAACGAAGACCGATTGCAGACTTTGATAATCAGTGCTTTCAAACAAAGTAACCGAGCTTTTATGCCTTCGTTAACCATTTTGAGTTCTTTGGATGAGGTATACAAAAACTACACTGGGTATACCTTTTTGATGGCTCATGAACGAACTCCTACTACTGAACAACCAAAGGCCCTTCAAGCAGATAATAACGTCTTGTTAGTAGGCCCAGAAGGTGGATTTTCACAACGTGAAATAGAGCTGCAAACCAAATGTGAACAAGGGGCTTTTGTATCATTGGGCTCTCACCGGCTACGTGCTGAAACAGCGGTTGCAGCGTTCTTATCTCATTATACCTTTTCCGCTGAAGACTAAGGGAAAGCTCGTGTCATATAGGTACAAAAAGAAAGCCTGTCTCTAATGAAACAGGCTTTTTTAATTTTATGAAGTAGGGGAAGTATTATTCAGGCACTACTTCTTTCTCGCCAGTGATGGCTTCACTCACGTTAATGATGTGATCACCTACTTTCTCACAAGCGTGGAAGATGTCTTTGTACACTGAATCACTATTGATGTTGTACATGTTATTCTCGATACGCTTGATGTACTTCTTAAGCAGCTTTTTCTTCAAGGTGTTGATAGCTTGCTCTTTTTCCGAAGCTAGTTCGATAGAAACAGCATTGTAGTCGGAGTTTAAGTTCTCGTTCATTACTTCGAAAGCTTCATCAATAGCGTCAATCATCTTGAGGATACCTTCTTTCTGTTCGCTATTAAAGATGATGTCACCTTCGTAGAATTTCTCAAGATCACGAGAAATTTGATAGATGATATCTGCAATACGCTCAAGGTCGTTTGCAATACTTAAGAGGTGCGCAACTTTACGGGTACTTTCGTTACTCAGTGAACCTTCAGAAACACTCATTAAGTACTTAGTTACTTCGTCTTCAATACGATCAGTAATCTCTTCGTACTTTTTGATTTTAGAAAGCATTTTTTTCTGCTTCTTTGGCTTATCAGTAGTGATAAGTTCACGAAGATAACCCGACATTCGAGAAGTGATCTCACCAAACTTCGCGGTCTCTTTTGTGGCTTCTTCAAGTGAAAGCTCCGCCGTATCCATCATGCCTGTTCCGATGTAGGATAAATGGAAATCTTCGTCTTCACCTTTTGATGGTATCATTCTCGTAACAGTATTAGCGATGAAGCCAACAAAGCCAACCAGTAATAAGGTGTTTATAATATTAAAGGAGGTATGGAATATAGATAGTGCAATTGGGATTGATTCAGCATTGCTGAATGGAGATAATCCGTTATTGGAAACCATGTAATTGTCTATGGCTTCTAAGAAGAATGGCATCATAATAAGTATCCAAACCACCCCGAAGGTATTGAATATAAAGTGTGCGGCTGCAGCTCGTTTTGCATGGATGTTAGCAACTAATGCAGCTAGGTTTGCAGTAATAGTTGTACCGATGTTTTCACCTAATACCATAGCGGCTGCAAGATCAAATTCAATCCAACCGTTATTAGCCATTACTAAAGTTAAGGCCATTGCAGCACTCGATGACTGCACAACTACCGTAAGAAGTGTTCCAATACCCACAAAGATCAGGGTTGAAAGGAAGCCTAAGTCGGTATAATTAGATAAAAAGGCTAAGATTTCTGGATTTGATCTTAAATCAGGTACAGCTTCTTTCAGGTAAGAAAGACCAATAAATAGAAGTGCAAAACCTATTAGTACTTCTGCCCATGATTTGAGTTTGCTCTTATTCACAAACATTAAAGGGAAACCGATGGCAATAATAGGAAGGGCATACGTAGCAATTTTAACTTTGAACCCAATAATCGAAATAAGCCATGCTGTAATAGTGGTACCAATATTGGCCCCCATGATAACCCCAACTGATTCAACTAAACTAAGTAAGCCTGCATTTACAAAACTTACTACTAATACTGTTGTAGCTGAAGAAGATTGCACTAAACTGGTGAGAGCGAAACCAGTGAGTACACCTTTAAAACGATTCGAGGTCATTGATCGTAAGATCTGCCTCATTTTAGTACCGGCAACTTTTTGGATACCTTCACTCATCACCTTCATACCATAGATGAAGAAGCCAAGTGCACCGAGTAGATTTAATAGTTCAAAAAAACCAAATTCCATAGAGCGTGTTAGTTAGGGTATTTGTTGGGCGCTAAGTTAATCAATTATTTCCCCTGTCAATGTTACGGGAATGTTAAGCGTGTATTATCTTAACGTAAACTGCATAATATTATGGATTGGTCTTAGTACATTTGGCCCCGTCACCAAAAAATAGATCAGCACAAATACACATGAAAAATATATTTAAAGCCCTGCTTGCAGTATGGGTTATGTTTGGATTATCCATAACTGTAGTAGCACAAACGGCGGAGGTTAATACATTAGGGAAAGGGATTAGCTTTGCTCCAGAAGACAATTCATATAGTTTAAAACTGGGGATGCGTTTCCAAAGTTTATATGTGGGAGATTACAATTTAGACACCGATGAGTACACAGATCAGATGTTGATCAGAAGAGCTCGTCTAAAATTGAGCGGACATATTTACTCTGAAATGTTCAAGTATAAAGTACAGTTAGGCTTGAGTAATAGGGATACACGTAATTCAAGTAAGTCGGGTATTGTTCAAAACAGTGCTACGGCAAACATGATTTTGGATGCAGTTTTGATGATTAATCCAGTAAAAGATTTCGAAATTTGGATAGGCCAAACTACACTTCCAGGAAATCGTGAACGCGCCATATCTTCTCAAAAACTACAATTTGTAGATCGAAGTATCTTAAATTCGAATTTCAATTTAGACCGTGATATTGGTGTTCAAATTCGAAATAAATCGAAATTAGGCAGAAAAGCTATTCTTAAAGAAGCGTTTGCCCTTTCAATAGGGGAAGGAAAAGATATTACTACTAAAAACCCGGGTGGCTATAGTTATACCGGACGAGTAGAGTTTCTACCTTTTGGTGAGTTTAGTTCGAAAGGGGATTACACAGGCCCAGATTTGGATAGAGAAAAAGATTTAAAGATGTCGCTTGGCTACACCTATGAGTATAACGATGGGGCAGTAAGAAGTAGAGGGCATACGGGAAGCTTTATTTATAACAATGCAGGAAATCTAATACTAAACGATCTTCAAACGCATTTAGCCGACCTATTTATGAAGTATGACGGTGCAACTCTTCATTTGGAATATGCGGAACGTATTAAAGAAAATGATCAAGCAGGATTTGGAAGCGGAACGGCTTACATGGGTGCGTTAGGATATGTGTTCAAAAATGACTTTGGAGTTGCAGGACGTACAGCAAGTATTTCAGTGAACGATCGCTTTTCAGCATTCAATGAGTATACAGAATACACATTGGGTTTATCGAAGTATATTGCAGGCCATAATCTAAAATTCCAGGCTAATGCAGGGTTATTAGATTACGTAGAAAGTGCTAATTACTTCAAAGTACAGTTTCATGTAGAAGTGGCTTTCTAAAAGCCACTTTTAGATAAGGTGAAGTAAATATCCGAGTATTGAACCACCTGCTACTAACCACATGGCTCCAAGTTTCTTGGGGCCAAAAGTAAAAAAGACACTCAATAGAGCAATCGTAACAGGGATCCAACCTGTAAGAGTGTCTTTTCCCATCACAAATAACACGGCTACCATAACCGCAACGGCAGCAATGTTAACTGAATCAAGAAAGTAGCCCAACACTTTAGATTGTCTCATTTTAGGAATGAGGGGATTCAGCAATAACACAAAAAGAAATGATGGTAAAAAGATACCAGCTGTTGCAGCAATGGCACCTTGCCATCCAGCTAGTTGATATCCAATAAAGGTAGCCGTACTTAGCACAGGTCCTGGGGTAAATTGCCCTACAGCTATGGCATCGATCAGTTCAAGTCTGCTCATCCATCCAGCTGTAACAAGTTCTGCATCTAAATAGGCAAAGAGAACATAACCACTTCCATAGAGTACAGCTCCTACTTTCAGAAAAGTCCAGAATACTTTTACAGCGGCAATTTTGGTTACTGCTGCAGTTCCACCTTGTAAAAACAGCAGAGGTAAGATGCTTTTTGGGGTGTCGAGAGCAACTCTATTTTTAATGCTGAAATATAAGGCTCCTAAAACACCTCCGGCCAATAAAGCCATTACTTCATTCACACCAAACAAGCTCACCGCTAATACAAGAGCTCCTAATACTCCTAACTCCCAATTCTTTAATGCTTTCTTACCGAGCTTAAAAATAGCCCCTGCAATGATGGCGAGTACAGCTGGCTTAATACCTATTATAAATGGTTCTACAGCGGGTAGTTGACCATATTCAACATACAGCCATGCTAGAATTCCTGTAATTACAACAGCAGGAAAGATGAAACAAATACCGGCTACAAATAAACCCAATGCACCACCGCGTTCGTGTCCACAGTGCATAGTCATTTCTGTAGAATTTGGACCTGGGATGAGGTTGGTGGCTCCCATTAGGTCTAAGAAATGTTGGCGACTCATCCACTTACGCTTTGTTACCACTTCCTCCTCCATCATGGCAACGTGTGCGGCTGGCCCTCCAAAAGCGATACAACCTAGTTTGAAAAATAATAATGCAATTTCTTTGAGGTTTCCCTTTTTAGACATTGTTAAGCAGTACGGTTTTTATTCTTAGGTTTATTTTTAAGCTTCAAATTCTGTGTGATAGCCTTCAAAAATGGAAGGCTAGGCACTGAACTCATAATCTTTAAGTCTTCTACAAAGTTCGTTTTTTCCGACAAAAAGCTAAACACTTTATCGAAAGAGTTATTCTTGAAAAGGTCTTTGAATACAGCCAAACTATCTTCCGTTGATGTAGAAAGAATATGAAGTAGTAGTAAATCGTAAAACCGATATCGAAAGGAGGACTTCGGAGGTAAAATCGGTTTTTGTTTTGCTATTAATGCATCAGCGAGTTGCTTTGTATATTCTTGAACTTTTAAGAATGTATAGCCGGTGCTAGGTTTAGTGAGGCCGGCAACCATTCCTAAGTTAATGATGTTTTTGCCATAGGTAGGTGGGTATTCTTGGTCATGCATGGGTATCTGACCATATTCGACCCGTTCAATTTTGTACTCTGTGTGATGAAGACCAAATTTGGAATCCATGTACTCTTCAATTTTATCCTCATACACGCCTTTTTCTAAAAGTTCTTCCGAAAACACAGTGAATTCAAGTAAGGCACGGTTGTGATCAAACGGTAGCACATACATAAAGGCCACACCGTCATCGAACTGATTATCGAAATCCATGAGTGTGAACGTAGCAGGATCAAATACATCGTGCTCGGTATGAATTTCATACCCTAAAAAATGCTGAATAAGTGGATACTTAGCTTTTCTTGGTGCTCTTTTGGAGGGGTCAAAAATACTTTGAAAGATATAATCGGCCAAGTAGCTTACACTGTTTTTGGTAAGCATTATGGCTTTATTCGAGTTCGAAGAAAAGTCTAATACATTCTCTTCAAGTATCTCAAAGTTTGGAAGTGATTGTATCCTTCGAAGTACAAATTCTTTGAAGTCGCCACTTCGAATACAATAGTAGGAATACTCATTCAGGTACAGAAATGTTTGCATATCGAGTGCCGAGAAATATGCTTTATTCCATGTACGATAGATTACATCTTTGAAGGGGGGAGTGTCTTTTGTCCAAAAACACCACGTTTTGTCGTTTATTGGGGCAAAGGCCGAATCCACTATAAGTACTTTTCCCTTATAACCACCTTCGGCCAGATAATAGGCCAAACTCAAACCTGATAACCCACCACCAGCTATTATTAAATCGTATGTTGCTTCAACCTTCAATGTCGTCGTTGTAGCTTATGTTTTGTTGTGGATTCCTATTCACGGTTAGTTTAAAGACATCAGGGCGAGCATAATGACCGTTGGTATCAATAAACAAATTTCCTTCGCTTAAAATAGACAGATTTAACTCAGTATATATAATGGTTTCTTTTTCTTTTACCGGAGACACCAAATATTCGGTATTAGGTTTAATGACAGAACTGCCACCTTTGAGTACATAATCTTGTTCTGAAAGTGGAATGGAATGGATCATTTCAAGTGCTTCGGTATATTCCTTTGAATGCGATTTGATACCATCAATCATTTGAGCTTTTGTAAGGGTACAGCCAGCAGCTAACACATAACATTGGCCTTCAAAGGCATACTGTTGGCTAGCTATTTGATGCAGATCTTTAACCATAGGCCATTGGGCAATATGTATATCCTCACCTTGTGCTCTAGTAGCAGCTCGAGCTAAAGGCATCCAGTGTTCCCAGCAAATAAGGCCCGTTATAGTATGCCCATCATGTTTAACGGGGCTTAGAGTGCTACCGTCGCCCATTCCCCAAACCAAACGCTCGGTATAAGTAGGCATGAGTTTACGATGAAGAACATGCTCACCACTCGGGTGGAAGTAAAAAATTGTGTTGTAGATGGTACGGCCCACTCGTTCATTAGCTCCCATCACTACAAGGCAATCGTTTTCTATGGCCGCATTTTGAAGTTGCTGAAAGAGGGAAGAATCTATTTCAAGAGAGTTTTCGTGAAGCAACCTAAACAACTGCTTTGCACCGGGATGATCCCAAACACCGGCATTGGGAGCATAATCAAGCCACACTGGATAACCGGGCAGCCACGTTTCTGGAAAAACTATCATCCGTGCTTTTCCTTCCGCCGATTCTTTGATAAGTTCGACGGCTTTCTCTACGCTTTGCGAGAGATTTAAATAAACAGGTGGGTGTTGTACCACCGCTATTTTATATAGATTTTCCACACAGATAAATGTTAAATGAGTATGAAGGGAAATCATCAAAGTATATCCCTTGATGACGGAAAAACAAAGAATTAAAATGATCGATCTTCGTAGTGATACGGTAACAAAACCAACTCCATTAATGCTTAAAGCTATGATGGAGGCTCCTGTTGGAGATGATGTGTTTAATGAAGACCCTTCGGTTCAAGCTTTAGAAGAAAGAGTTTCTACACTGTTTGGAATGGACGCAGGCCTGTTTGTACCAAGTGGTACCATGAGTAATCAATTGGGTATAAAAGTACTAACCGAGCCGGGTGATGAATTATTGATTGATGAAAAAGGCCACATATATAACTATGAAACGGCCGGTGTGGGGGTGTTATCGGGAGTTCAAATTCAGACCATAGCTGGAGAACGAGGAAAGTTAAATCCCGATTTATTAGCCAATACCGTTCGGGGGGCATTCGACTGGGAACCCAAAACGAAAGTGCTATGCCTTGAAAACACAACGAATAAAGGGGGCGGGGCATGCTATTCCAAAGAAGAATTGATAGCCCTTAAAAAATTTGCTGATGATCATAACCTCATGGTGCATTTAGACGGTGCTCGTATTTGGAATGCAATGATCGCAACAGGTATTGAAGCATCCTTCTTTGGCAACATAGCTGATACCATTTCTGTTTGCTTTAGTAAAGGCTTGGGAGCACCTGTAGGGTCCATGCTCTTGTCGACCAAAGAACGTATAGCAAAAGCTCGAAGGTTTAGAAAAATGTGGGGTGGAGGAATGCGCCAAGTTGGAATACTTGCAGCTGCGGCCGACCACGCCCTAACTCATCACTATGAACTTCTGAAAACTGATCATGATCGAGCAAGGCAGCTTGCGGAAGTGATTAATAGCAAAGAGCAATTCAGCGTTGATTTAGATTCATTAGAAACGAACATCCTATTGTTTGACACCAAAGAGGAGTCGGCAATGGAGTTTATCGAGAAGATGAGTGCTCATGATATTCATATGATTCCATTTGGTCCGAATACTGTTCGTGTTACTTTTCATTTCCAAATTTCGGAAGCTGAAATGGATGTAATAATGCAGGCTTTTAACGCTCTTTAAAAGCATACAGTATTTGGATAGCAGAACCTGTATTAGGTTCTGCTAATCTAGATTAGAGAGTACTTTCCTATAGGTTTCTGTAAAAATAAATCCGTAGTTTTGGTCGCTCAAGTTTAACCTAAAAAACTCTGCACAATATAGCGCTATAGTTATCTCACCACTCGTGTAGAGTATTCAGAAATCACAAACCCGCTGTCTTTATCACTCAGGATGAACAATTCTGTTTCTAGGGATAGTATTTAAAGAAGTACATGAAAAAGATATTAAACCTATTTGATCTCTCTCAAGAAGTTGACTACAAAACAGAGTTCTTATCAGGATTAACCGTTTCGATGGCCTTAATACCAGAAGCCGTAGCCTTCGCTTTAATAGCAGGACTATCGCCATTAACTGGTTTGTATGCAGCCTTTATGATGGGCTTAATTACCTCAATTTTTGGAGGTAGACCTGGCATGATTTCAGGTGCAACAGGAGCTGTGGCTGTAGTTATTGCCTCACTTGCAATCTCACATGGTGTAGAGTATGTGTTTGCAACCGTAGTACTTGCGGGATTAATCCAAGTAAGTGCGGGTGTACTTCGCTTGGGTAAACTCATGCGACTAGTACCTCAACCAGTAATCTTCGGATTTGTGAATGGTTTAGCGCTTATCATTTTTATGTCGCAGTTAGAACAGTTTAAAGGTCCAAGTGGCGATTGGCTTACCGGCCAACCACTGTATATGCTATTAGGCCTTGTACTATTAACAATGCTCATCATCTGGGGGCTCCCAAAAATCAGCAAAGCACTCCCAGCTTCCTTAGTAGCTATCTTAGCCATATTTGGGGCTGTAGTTGTATTCGATATTGATACCAAAACGGTAGGTGATATCGCTTCTATTAAAGGTGGTTTTCCTCCATTTCATATCCCAGAAGTACCATTTAGTTTAGAAACCCTTAGTATCATTCTTCCTTATGCCTTTGTAATGGCGGGTGTGGGTCTGATTGAGAGTTTGTTAACGTTGAATATCATCGATGAAATTACCGAGACTCGTGGTCGTGGAAATAAAGAAGCGGTAGCTCAAGGAGCTGCAAATATCTTGTCAGGTGTATTCTCTGGAATGGGCGGTTGTGCTATGATTGGCCAAAGTTTAATTAACGTATCGGCTGGTGCAAGAGCTCGACTCTCAGGTATTGTTGCCGCAGTAATGTTACTTGTATTCATCATGTTTGGTGCTGGACTCGTTGAAAAGCTACCTATGGCTGCTTTAACGGGACTGATGATTATGGTATCGATTGGAACCTTTGAGTGGGCTAGTTTGAGAACCTTCAACCGCATGCCTAAGTCAGATATTTTTGTAATGGTGCTGGTAACACTGGTAACTATTTTCTTACACAACCTAGCACTTGCAGTAATTATAGGTGTGATTATTTCAGCCTTAGTATTCGCTTGGGATAATGCCAAGCGTATTCGTGCACGTAAGCGCGTAGATGAAGATGGCGTGAAGCATTATGAAATCTATGGACCACTATTCTTTGGATCTATTTCAGCGTTCAACGAAAAGTTTGATGTATTAAACGATCCTGACGAAATCATCATCGATTTCGAAGAAAGTAGAGTGGTAGATATGTCGGCTATTGAAGCACTGAATAAAATTACAGAGCGCTACCACAAAGTAGGTAAGAGAGTTCATTTGAAACATTTGAGTGCTGATTGCCGCAAGCTTCTGAAAGATGCCGAGTCAATCATCGACGTGAATGTAATGGAAGACCCTACATACAAATTAGTAGTAGACGAAATTTAGAGTACCTGTTGTCATTGACAAGTCTCATCCTTTAAAGCCCATGCTCACAGAGTGTGGGCTTTTTTTATGCAGGTGGATGCTAGCTAGCTAACTATTCTTCTTTACAAACTTGGTAAGAATTACGATTTGCTGGCCATTTACACGTCCCTCAATGTGTTCAGCATTATCATAAACCAATGAGATGTTACGAACAGGAGTTCCTCTTTTTGCGGTAAATCCAGCTCCTTTAACGTTAAGGTCTTTGGTAAGAACCACCGTATCTCCAGACTCCAATACCACGCCATTGCAGTCTTTATGAATCACTTCATCCATGTTATCTACCTCAGATAATCCACTTTTAGCCCATTTCAAAGTTTCCTCTTCTAAGTACATCATATCGAGTAAATCAACGGGCCAGCCTTCACTTTTTAATGCGTTGAGCATGCGCCATGCAACCACTTGAACAGCAGGGACAGTACTCCACATGCTTTCATTTAAACAACGCCAATGGTTGGGCTCTATAGAATCAGAATCGTTGAGTTGTTCAACACAAGTTTGGCAACAAACAATTTCGTTATCTGAATAATCGGTAGGAGGGACTTCGTATATGCTTAAATCGGTGTTAGCACCACATAATTCACATTGATGGTTGCTACGTGCAAATAATTCGGCTTCGGTCATTGAATAGGATAAGGTCTGTATATAAATGAATGAGAATATACACAGATCCTTATCCGAATATTTATTTAATAACCTATGGCTGCACCATCAGGTCGAGATGAATCAGCTGCACCAATAATGAGATTCTGTTCAGGGAAATAAGTGATGCCCATTAGTGCTCCTAAGTTTGTACGTGTACTAAGAGTATGGCCCATCGCTTCAAGGATTTTACGGGTATCGGGCGACATCAAATCACTTTCATAAACAATACGGTCTGGTAGCCATTGATGGTGAATTTTAAGAGCTTCGATGGCTTTGTCCACACGCATATCATGTTCAACTACATTTAAAATAGTCTGAAACACGGTATTGATAATGGTTCGACCACCCGGGCTTCCAATGAGTAAATATGGTTTGCCGTCTTTGGCTATAATGGTTGGCGACATACTTGAAAGCATACGTTTTTCAGGGGCTACCACATTAGCTGGGGTTCCAATTTGTCCACGCGAGGTAGTAACACCTGGTTGAGGGTTGAAATCGCCCATTTCATTATTAAAGATGAAGCCAAGCTTTTCAGATCCCATTTTCACACCGTAGCTATGCTCTAACGTGTAGGTTAATGAAACGGCATTTCCGTCTTTATCCATCACCGAGAAGTGCGTGGTGTTCGTGCCGTCGTAAAGCTGACCGAATTTCGATGAATCACTTTCAGAAGCTTTAGTCATATCTAAGTTAGCAAAGCGGTTTTTTGCATGCTCTTTGGAAATTAATCTATCAACAGGCATGTCTGGGTTGAAATCAGGATCCCCTAAATGCTGCGCACGATCGGCGTAGGCTCGTCTCATGGTCTCAGCTAATAGATGGATGTAGGAAGCAGAATTAAACTCGATCTCATCGAAATTTGCTTGCTCCATCATGTTCATCATTTGGATGATGGTAGCCCCACCTGAACTAGGAGGAGGCATAGAGTAGATCTCGTATCCTTTGTAGGTTCCTTTGAGTGGTTCTCTTTCTATAGCTTCATATTTAGCTAAATCTTCTTCGGTGATAATTCCACCATTTTCCTTCATATAGCTAGCAATCTCTTTGGCTACTTCACCTTTATAAAAACCATCTCTCCCATGATCACGAATCAATGAAAGGGTATGGGCTAATTCAGGTTGCGTCCATATCTCACCCAGCTCTGGTAATTCACCGTTTTCATTCAAGAAATACTGCTGCATAAAGGGCAGGTTTTCGTTTTTGCTATACGAACTACCTGCCCGATAGAGCGACCAAGTAAATGGGAAGCCTTCTTTAGCTAGTGTAACAGCAGGTTGAACTACGTCTTTCCAAGGCAGTTTGCCATATTTTTGATGAGCTTTATATAAACCTGCAACGGTTCCCGGTACCCCAACAGCAAGAAGGGTGTTATGGTTGATCCCGGAGATTACTTCGCCGTTTTCATCTAAGAACATATCTTGAGTGGATGCTAAAGGCGCTTTTTCTCTGAAGTCGAAAGAAGTGGCTTTGCCATCTTTGTCCATAAATACGATGAATCCACCGCCACCAATATTACCTGCAGAGGGCCACGTTACCGCTAACGAAAAGGCTGTTCCTACAGCAGCATCTATAGCATTTCCCCCTTGTTTTAGAATATCAATTCCGGTTTGAGATGCAATTTCTGAAGCTGAAACCACCATGCCATTACGGGCATAGGTTTGTGCTTGAACAGTGGTATTCTGGAAGAATAAGCCCACCAATGCAAAGAGTAAGAGATGTTTAATCGTATTCACAGAGATATTAGTTTAGTTTGTTAATGGTGAAAACATAGCCAAAACAAGAAGTCTTGCCAAGCTTCGATAACCTTTGGCCGATGTAGGTTGAGTGTAATTCATTTAGTTTAATGAAGGTGCTTTACGGTGCTTTGTTTTTTGTTCGTATGCATAGCTTATTTCAATAAGGGTGGCTTCGTCGAACATTCGTCCTAAGATTTGTAAACCTGCTGGTAAATTACTTGATGTAAAGCCCATGGGTACGGTAAAAGCAGGCTGACCAGTATGAGGCGCGATGATCTGACTATTATCTCCTCTATACTGAACTCGGAAGGAGTCAATTAATGCAGGTTTGTGATTCCACGAAGGGTATACAATGGCATCCACCTTAATTCGATCCATTTCTGATTCAATAGCTGATCGATAAGCGATTCGACGTTTATCTGTAAATGGGTCTGAACAAACTCCATCAGTTGAAGATTGCACATTTGCATTGGCTGATGATTGTAATCTAGATGCCGCAAAGTCAGATTCAGTGCCCACTGCTATGATATCTTCGATGGTTTGTATAGAGCTATCTTTTACAAATTCCTGAAGGTATAACTCTACATCATTTTTAAACATTGCACACCATTGGTTTCTACGTACTTCATCGAAATTTGGAATCACAAAAGGGTCGATGATCTCAGCACCAGCATCTTTCATATCTTGTAATGCTTGCTCAAAAAGTGCTTGAATCTCTGGATCGGTATTCGAATCACTTATTGCTCGTAGTACCCCAATTCTTGCGCCTTCTAAGCCGTCCTCTTTTAAAAATTGGGTGTAATCTTCCTCCACCTTCCCTTTTGAATAGGCCGTGACGGGATCTTTTGGATCGAAGCCCGCAATCTGATTCAGCACTAATGTAGCATCGTGAACAGTTCGCATCATGGGGCCGGCTACATCATTTCTGAGATAAAGAGGAATAACTCCATATCTACTGGTTAGTCCTAAGGTGGACCTAAAACCTACCAAAGCATTGTGAGATGATGGACCTCGTATAGAATTGCCGGTGTCGGTACCTAAGCCTATTACACCAAAGTTGGCCGCTATAGCAGCACCTGTTCCACCACTAGATCCAGCTGGTACATGATCGGTATTATAAGGATTACGAGTAATACCAATGGTGGAGCTATGACTGTGCATCGGGCTAAAGGCCCACTCGGCCATATTCGTTTTGGCGATAATGATAGCTCCTGCATCTATTAACTGCTGAACCATAGTGGCGTTACTTTCAGGAATGAATCCATCTAGGGCTAATGAACCCGCAGTAGTTGGTAAGCTTTTAGTGTTGAAGTTATCCTTCACCAACATTGGGATACCATGAAGTGGCCTTAAAACTCCAGTCTCCTCAAATTCTTGGTCTAAAGCTTGAGCTTGTTGGATGGCATCTTCATTAATCACACTAATGGCTGTGATTAGCGAGTCGTTGTTTTCAATACGTTTTATGTAAGCTCTAACTAACTCTTCTGCTGTATAGGTGCCTTCTTGATAAGCAGCGTGGATTTCAGGAATGGTAAGTTCATCGAGTTGAATGGATGGCGAAGTATTGATATTAGAACATCCCCAACATATCGATAGCATCGATATTAACAGCAGTTTTTTATACATAGAGTACATAATAGATAAATGATTGTACCCCAAAATTATAACAAATATGAAGCATTCCACCTAAAGCAATTTCTGTGGTGGTTGATAGGCATCCAAACTCTAAGGCATAAAAAAAGCCTTTCGAGTTGAAAGGCTTAAATAATCTTAGATTGGTAAAACGAAATGGTTTAGTTGTCTAAGTTGCCAACGTTTGCAGAAGTTCGGCCTTCAGCTATCGCTTTCAAGCGATCTACAGCTTCCCATAAAGTCATTGCTTCTTTAAGAGATTCATCAAATACATCATTTACGATAGGGTAGAAGTAAGGCATGCCCCATACTTGACGAGCTAACTCAGCTTTCATTCTGCCTTCATTCATCCATGATACTTCAGCCATATGACCTTCAGGAATGAATAGGGAGTCGCTTCTAAATTCAGGTTTACTTACTTCATTGGTAACCACTAAGCCGCGCTCTTTCAAAAGACCTTCGAAATCATTTAAATCGCTTTGGGTCCATTCGAACTCGTTTCTGAATTTCTCGAAATCACCTTCCCATTGTGCTCTAAATTCATCCCCTTTAGTATCGAGGTAAGAACGCACAAAATCGAAAGAAGCTCTTTTACGAATGGTGAAGTTAATCACATAGCCTGAACGCGTTGTATCATCTTGGATGATATAATCAGGTACAATACCGCCGCCACCATAAACAATACGGCCAGCATCGGTACGGTACTTTAATGAATCTGGAATTTCTTCAGAGAATTCTATGGCATCATTCATCGCGTTGTCGTTACGGCGATAGATTTCATAGGCATATTCTTCACCGCCACCTTCCACAAAAGGCTTTTGAATCAAGCGTCCAGAAGGGGTGTAGTATCTAGAAATGGTAACACGCACGTTACTTTTGTCGATAAGCTCATATTGCTGTTGAACCAATCCTTTACCAAAGGTTCTTTTCCCTACTATCAATCCACGATCGTGATCTTGAATAGCTCCTGATACAATTTCACTGGCTGATGCAGCGCCTTCATCTACTAACACAATTACAGGACGGTCTTTAAAAGCACCATCGTTGCGTGAGTAGTACTCGCCATTGAATCGAGTGTGCTTACTCTTTGTAGACACAATTTCAGTTCCTCTAGGGAAGAATTCTTCTGCTATAGCTATGGCTTGCCCGAGGTATCCACCTGGGTTACCACGAAGGTCTAAAATTAAGCGCTCCATGCCTTCTGTTTCTAACTCTTCAGAGGCTTGCATAAACTCTTGATGCGTAGTAGCCGCAAAACGGTTTATTTTGATGTATCCCGTTTTGTCGTCAAGCATATATGAGCTATCAACGGTATAAAGTGGGATGTCATCGCGGATAATCTTGAAGTCCATTGGAGAGCTTACTCCTGGACGTACAATGGTAATATTTACTTCAGATCCTTTTTCACCACGTAAGCGCTTCAGCACTTGGTCGTTAGTGAAACCTACCGCACTGCTGTCTTCAATGGCTACAATACGATCACCAGTTCTAATACCTAGTTGATCACTTGGTCCACCAGAAATGGCTGTAACTACGGTAATGGTATCTTGAATGATGTTAAACTGAACACCAATACCCTGGAATTTTCCAGCAAATTCTTCTTGAACTCGTTCGCTGTCTTCTGGTTCAATGTATACCGAATGAGGGTCGAGTGTAGAAAATAAGCCACGGATTGCATATTCCGTAAGCTTTTTCATGTCTTCGCCCTCGGTGTTGTTGGCAACATAGAAATAAGCTTTTTCGAAACCTGTAAAGGCATCCGTAATGTCTTCAATTTCAACCCCAGCAAAGGTTGTATCAATAGGTGTGCCTTCCAATACCAAAGTGGAGTCTTCGATATGAGTTACAAACTCCTTGATACTTACTTGATACATGTTGTTTAGGTCAGCATCGCTAAAATAATTAGCCACAATACTTCGAGTAGCTTGAGCATACTTTATAATATTGGTTCGGTCATCATCATTGCGTTCAACAATGGCTTCAATACCTAATACATTAAGCAGCGACAGTACCGCTACTATTACAACTTGTGGGGCGATGAATTTTTTTAACGACATATAAGGATAATTTCTTTGTTACCTCTTAACTCTTGAGTCTAGCAAATGTTTCTATACTCACGATTGTAATCAATTACCGACAGTTAGGCAACGTTAAAGGATGTAATGGCTCAAGTCTTTATCTTTAACCAAAGAATCCAATTGTTTGTTCACGTAGGTTGGATCGATTGTAATCTCACCAGAACTGATATCATCAGGTACCGCAAACAATAACTCGTCGAATAACGAAGACATGATGGTGTGTAGTCTACGTGCTCCGATATTTTCTACTTGAGCATTCACTTCAGCCGCAATTTTTGCCAATTCTCGAATTGCTTCATCCGTAAAAGAGATGGAAACTCCTTCGGTTTCAAGCATGGCTTCATACTGCTTAGTAAGCGCATTCTTCGGTTCCGACAGAATCTTGTAGAAATCATCTTCAGTAAGTGAATTTAATTCTACACGAATTGGGAAACGTCCTTGAAGCTCAGGAATCATATCCGAAGGTTTTGAAACGTGAAAAGCTCCAGAACCAATAAATAAAATGTGGTCGGTTTTAACGATTCCGTGTTTGGTATTCACAGTGCTTCCTTCCACAATTGGAAGCAGATCGCGCTGAACCCCTTGGCGACTTACATCGGGTCCGCTTTTGCCTGCACCTGTTGAAGGCTCGGCAATTTTATCGATCTCGTCAATAAAAACGATACCTTGCTTTTGAACGCGTTCTAAGGCTTCTTGAACGGCTGAGTCGTGATCAATCAGTTTTTCTGCTTCTTCTTCAAGTAGCATTTCACGGGCTTCAGAGATAGGGAGCTTTTTCTTAGACTTATTACTCTTACCTACATTGCCCAGCATATCTTGGAGGTTCATCCCCATTTCTTCCATACCGCCTGGTCCAAAAACCTGCATCATTGGGGTTTTCTTGTTCTTAACCTCAATTTCAATTTGGCGGTCTTCTAATTCACCATTTTTAAGCTTTTCGCGGAAACGTTCTCGGGTGCGTTCATTGAGTTCGTTATCACTAGCTTTGGCTGGGTCAAAATCAGCTTTATCACTGCTGAAACCTACGCCACTTGGTTTTGTAACAGGAGGGATGAGAATATCTAGAATACGATTTTCAACTGCATCAGCTGCCTTTTCCTTCACACGGTCTTGCATTTCCTGCTTAACCATATTTACCGCTATATCGGTGAGGTCGCGAATCATTGATTCTACATCACGGCCTACATATCCCACTTCAGTAAATTTCGAAGCTTCCACTTTTAGGAAGGGAGCCATAGCTAATTTCGCTAAACGGCGTGCAATTTCAGTTTTACCAACCCCTGTTGGTCCAATTAATAAAATGTTATTAGGAACGATCTCTTCACGAATTTCTTCACGTGAGTTCAAACGTCTCCAGCGGTTTCTCAAAGCTATAGAAACCGATCTTTTTGCTTCTTTCTGCCCAACAATGTACTTGTCGAGTTCGCGTACAATTTGTTGAGGGGTTAAATTGTGTTCAGTAATCATGATTTACTCTTCGATTTCTAGGATAGTGAGATTATGATTGGTATAGATATCTATGTCGGCGGCAGTATTTAGCGCTTCTTCCACCATTTCTTTAGCAGAAAGATGGGTGGCATGCTTACTTAACGCACGAGCAGCGGATAAAGCATACGAGCCTCCACTTCCGATAGTAGCTATGTTGTCGTCGGGTTCAATCACATCCCCTTGCCCAGAAATCACTAAGGCATATTCGTTGTTCATTACAATAAGGAGGGCTTCCAATTTCTGAAGGTATTTGTCCTTCCTCCAGTCTTTGGCTAATTCAACAGCGGCACGTTGCATGTTGCCATTGTATTCGTTCAACTTCTCCTCATAACGCTCAAATAAGGTGAAAGCGTCGGCGGTAGAGCCAGCAAAACCAGCTAAGATTTTGCCGTCATATAGTTTTCTTACTTTGCGAACAGTGGCTTTCATCACTGTCTTATCCATCGTTGCCTGTCCATCGCAACCTAAAGCTGCTTTTCCGTTGTGAATAACACCTACAACGGTAGTGGCATGTAAATTAAATGCACTCATTCTAAAAAATTAAATTCGTAATTAAAGCTCAATTGGCAAGAATCAAGCCATTGAAGGTACCCCGACTTTTCTATCGTCGTGAGTTAGATCTTCCATTCGAATTGTCAGAACGACCTGACGTTCTGTGGTTATTACCACCACGGTTCGACGGCTTTCGTTCCTTTTTAGATATATCGAGATCATCTTTACTAGTAGAAATCACTTCCACTTCTTCAACAGCAGCTAAAGCATCATCAATCGATTCCCCGCGAATAATCACCTCGGTGATATCCACATCTGAACCAGCTAAGGTTACTCTGAAATCGTTAAGTGAAATCGTCTCTTCACCAATCACATTTACTTTAATATGATACTTTGTCATCCACTTCCAGCGCTTACTGAATAAGCCTTTGGTGATCATCGTTTTTAAGTACGGATTAACAAAGAGATCAACAGCTCTATAAGCTGAGTTATGCTTGAAGCGACTTAACCAACTCTCGATATCAGTGAGGATAGTATCCTGGCTTACAACATTACCAGAGCCGCCACACATTGGGCATACTTTAGATACTGAGTTGATTACACTTGGACGAATACGCTGGCGCGTAATCTGAACTAAACCGAAGTCACTCATGCCAATAAGATTGGTCTTGGCTGGGTCTTTACGGAATTCCTTCTTTAGTTCATCGTAAATTTTCTTTCTGTTTTTGTCGTCTTTTAAATCAATAAAGTCGACCACGATAATGCCCCCAATATCACGTAAGCGAAGTTGCTTAGCAATCTCACGAGCGGCATCTAAATTGGTTTTAAGCGAGTTGTCCTCTTGCTTGGCTTTCGCGGCATAAGGACCCGAGTTCACATCCACCACATACATGGCTTCCGTTTGTTCGAAGATAAGGTATCCACCCGATCTCATTCTCACTTTAGGATTGAAGATGGAGTTCACATCTTCAGAAATGTTGGTGTGATCAAAAATGTGTTCCTTGCCTTTATAGAGCTGCACATTAGGAACCATCTTTGGTGCAATTTGTGAAACATACGATTTAATGTTTCTATATAGCTTTTGGTCGTCTACCAGTACGCGATCGTAATTTTTGGCGAATAAATCACGAATCAAACTCTCGGTCATATCTAAATCGCGGTGCAGAAGAGAAGGGGGTTTAGCCGTTTCTAGTTTATCAAGAATACGTTCCCATTTCTTTAATACATCTCTTAAATCGTCTTCAATAGCCTTGTCGTCTTGTCCCTGAGCAACCGTTCTTACGATTACACCAAATCCATCAGGAACCATATCGCCGAGTACATTTTTTAAACGGCGACGTTCTTTGTAATTCGAGATTTTCTTAGATACGGCAATATAATCGCCCATTGGAATTAACACTAAGAAACGCCCCGCAATAGTGATATCGGTAGAAACACGTGGGCCTTTCGAGCCAATAGGCTCTTTTACAATCTGAACTAGGAGCTTCTGACCGTTACGAAGCACTTTACCAGCCAGCATCTGTTTCTCAACATTGCTGAGGTTTTCTTTGTTCTTGATATCATCCTTAGCGTAATTAGGAATGGCATTGCGACCATTTAACATCGCAACGTATTCGTCTAAGTGATCTCCGGCATCCGAAAAGTGAAGAAAAGCATCTTTAGGAGTACCCATATCGATGAAAGCGGCTCTAATACCACTCATCACTTTATGGACTTTCGCTACATATATATTACCAACAGTACGCTGGTTTTCTTCGGATTGAATGAATAATTGAGCGAGCTCTCGGTCTTCGAGCAACGCAATACGGGCTTGGTCGCCCGAGGAATGAATGATTATTTGATTCTTCATTGAATTTCTTATTTGAAGGGCCGGTATTCGCAATACAAGCTATCCAGTCTCTGATCTTTAGGACTACATCTGGACTTCTAAATGTGTGTAGATAGGATGTTACCTGAGAAGGCAAAGCAGTAACATCGGCCTTTATTTCTTGAAAATTTGTTTGGTTTTGGGATGGCTCAGAAGTTGAACCATGAAAAAGTTCCTGTTTGATAAGTGTAAATACTAAGCTACAGAAACAGAATAAATCGATAGTAAGGTAGCCAAGAAGGTCATTGCTCTCTTCTTGTACCGTGTATTCTTGATATGTATTAGTTGCGTCTAGCAAAAAATAAATTTCTTAAAAAGTCTTTTTTATTTAACCGACTGTATTAAATACAAATATAACGCTGAATGTGCTAGAATAAAATCATTAAATCTTGAAAATGACAAATAGTTTTCAAGATTGATTTTAGAGTATTAAATGGTGTTGAAAGATGAAGGTCTTATTCATCCACTCGGGTGATTTCAGCACCCACAGCATTTAATTTGTGTTCTAGGGATTCATAGCCACGATCGAGGTGATATACACGCAATACTTCTGTTGTATTTTCAGCAACCATTGCAGCCAATACAAGACTTACACTTGCGCGTAGATCGGTACTCATTACCGAAGCACCTTCTAAAGGCGTTTTACCTTGGATGTGTGCCGTGTTCTTTTCGAGGTGCATGTCGGCCCCTAAACGAGTGAGTTCAGGTACATAGCTAAAACGATCGAAATACACCGTATCGGTCACTTTGGAAGTTCCTTCCGCTTGCGTCATCATCGTTGCCCATTGCGCCTGCATATCAGTTGGGAAACCAGGGTAGATCTCTGTTTTGATAGACACCGCTTTTAATTGTTTAGGGGCTTTAACCGAAATGGTAGTTCCATCCACCTTCACATCAGCACCAGTTTTCTTGAAAACAGGCAAGAAAGAGCCAAGGTGATCGGGATTGCATCCTGTTAAGGTAAGATCTGAATCCGGAATCATAGCTCCGGCAATCATGAAGGTACCCACTTCAATACGATCTGGGTCATTATCTACATCGATGCCTTTTAATTCATCTACGCCAGATATGATAAGGGTATCGGTGCCAATGCCTTCAATGTTGGCTCCCATTTTTACTAAGAAATTGCACAATTGAACCACATCGGGTTCTTTTGCAGCATTGTTAATCGTAAACTTCTTGGTACGAAGCACAGCGGCTAGCAGTAAATTTACCGTTGCTCCAACACTACTTGGTTTCAGAGTGAAACTGCTTTCAGCAAGTTCTTTATCGGCCTTGGCTATTACATACCCTTTGTCTAAAGAGATGTCGATACCCATGGCTTCCATGCCTTTAAGGTGAAGGTCAACGGGACGAGGTCCCCATGCGCATCCACCCGGAAGCGATACTTTTGCATAGCCATGCTTGCCAACTAAAGCACCAAGCATATAGAATGAAGCACGCATCTTGCGAACTAAGTCGTAAGGTGCTTCCAGATGTGAAACCCCAGTAGGGTCAATTTCTAAGGTGTTTTGCTCTTCCTGAAAATCAACCTTAGCACCTACAACTCTCAGTACATTGTTGAAGGTATAAATATCTTGCAGTCGAGGTATGTTTCGAATGGTAGATGGGGAATTTCCTAATAGAGATGCAGCTATGATAGGTAATGCCGCATTTTTTGAACCACTAATAGCAATGGTACCTTTTAAAGGGGTACCGCCTTTAATCACAAATTTATCCAAGGGTCTCGATCTCCAGTATGGGTGAGTTTTTTTCTAAAGACTGCCCAACTTCAACTTCAATAGAGGCAATGGTGCCATCTACTGCGGCTTTTAATTCATTTTCCATCTTCATGGCTTCGAGTATAACAATAGGCTGACCTTTTGTTACTTCATCGCCTTCAGATACTAAAATATCTAAAATTTTACCTGGCATCGGAGCTTTTAAAGAACCTTCAGCGGCCGCATTTCCTGTTTTGAATCCGAGTTTATCTAATAACAATTCTTGCTCATCTTTTACAGAAACTGTGTGCCATTCGCCATTGATAGAAAACTCAATGTCGGAACCGTCATAACTTACATTATCGATCTTGTAGAGTTTTGTTCCGAAGCGGAGTAAATAACGGCCGTTTTGCTCGATGAACTCATACGATTCGGTAGTATCACCTACTGTAAAGGTATTTTCTTTTTCCTGAAGGTCTACCTGAATGGCCTTTTCGTTGATGCTAGCTTCAAATTTCATGCGGTGCGTCTAATGCTTTTAAGTCCGGTTTTGGTTGCTCTGAAAGTAAACTCACGGATGTTATCACTGTCGTAAAAAGCCAAACCCGTGTCGATATCATCGGGGTTAAAAACTTCCACGAACTTGAAATTAACTAAATTCATGAGATCATCACGCAGCGCTCCATAGTCCATTTGTGTTTCCTCCATAATCACTTCAAATGATTCAGGAAAAATGAGACGTTCAATAACTAAGCGCTCGGATGGGGTGAGTTTTTTCATAGACCGTGAAGATAGAGTAGAAGTGATTTTATAACAAACTTTAGTCTACCTTACTTCAACATCGCCATAGCTGATTAAACGCTGATTGAAATCGAAAAAGTAAATGCGATGTAATCCACGTGCTAGTTGGTCAGAATTATCCGGACTCAATTCGCTCGCGCTGATACGAAAAATCTCTTGGCCGGGGGGAAGTGGGTTTTCAAAACTGCGATATAAATTCTTCCATCCACTGTTCGTTTGAATTCTAACATCTAAGCCTCGCACGGCTTGCACACTCAATACATTGTATTCGAATTCAATAAGGTTGCCCAGTTGCACTGGATTTGGGTAAGGTGGGGTTACCTCGAAAGTGCCTTGGTAGATAGGAGATATGCGCCAGTCGTCGGGGTCGAAACTGCTAACCGAACCTTGGTTGTTGGTCATGGTTATTCCGGAAGGATCTTGGTATGCCTGACTTTCAAATTCGCGTTGTGCATCATCCCCAGAACAAGAAATGAGAAGGAATGCAGTTAGTAAGAATAATAGATGTATGAATCTCATATAAAGTATGTGTAAAAACGGAGATAGGGTTCGTTATTGCAGTTTCAAACCTTATCTTTCGCCCAAAATACAAAACATAATTATTGAAAAGACATGTTGCACGTAATTGGCATAAAAAACTGTAATAAAATCAGAGATACACGCGCTTGGTTAAGTGATAATGGAATTGATTATGAGTTCGTAGATTTAAAGAAAGAACCACTCACTATTGATGAGATCAAAGAGCTGGAGTTTAAAGTAGGCTTAGATGTGTTAGTAAATACACGTGGTACCACTTACCGTAATTTGGGATTAAAGGATAAAGAACTAAGTGATGAAGAAATGATTCAGACTTTATTCGAGAATCAGTCGATGATTAAACGTCCAGTACTCGTTCAAGACGAAGCCGTTTTAGTAGGCTTTGATGAAGAAGCGATTGAGAACTTCGTTAAAGCAAATAACGACGAAGAAGAGTAATTGAATAAAACTCTTCCACATAAAACTTTTAGATGGCTAGGAATGCTCTGTATGAGCATTCTATTTGCCACCTCCGCTTTTGCTCAACATCCTTATCCAAGTGAGCAGATAAAGCCCCCTACACTTCAACAAATCTTTGACGTTAAAGAGACCTTCAAATATGAAGTGAAGTATGGGTTTCTAAAATTAGGGTGGGTAGAAGTGGAGCTACTATCGGATACCACTTATAACAGCAAGACGCTGAAGCATATGGTAACTCGCATCACTTCAAATGCTCGCATACCATTGGTTGGTACTGAAATAGACTATTTTCATTCGCTTTTCTTTGTGAACGACGACGGGATACCCGTAACGGAATACTATTGGAAAGACAATATCGACGAGGATAAGTACAAAGATATCGAGTATAGCTTTGATCGTGAGGAGATGGTGGTTCGATATAAAGAAGAGGATGAAACTCGTGATACCTTAGCCTTGGTTGAACCTGCTACAGCTGGACAAGTCATTTTTTACTACGGTCGTATGTTTGCAGGCAGTGGATTTGATCGAACTTTGCCGGTGTATGTAACCAAAAAATTAGGCTACATTCACATGAAGAATCCCAAGAAAGTAGAGATGCGAAATTATGCCCCTTGGGAGGAAAGTGTGGCCACCTACAAAATGGAAGGAAGCACAGAAAATATTGATGGCCCTTTTGGGTTTTCAGGAAATTTTAGAGCATGGTATTTAACCGATGATCTTCGAGTGCCATTAGAAGCACGTGTAAAAGTGTTGTTCGGCAATACCATCATTCGACTTATAGAATACAACCGAATGGATAGATGAAGATTTTATTTAAGAAATTACCGCACGCCAAAGACTTAGCCCTGCCTAGTTACGAAACTTCTTCAGCTGCAGGGATGGATATTCGTGCAGCGCTTGAAGAACCGATGGTTTTGAAGCCGGGAGAGCGTGCTTTGATACCTACAGGCTTACAAATGGCAATACCTCATGGTTATGAAGCTCAAATACGTCCACGCAGTGGATTAGCCATTCGTAACGGCATCACTATGTTGAATACTCCAGGAACAATTGATGCCGATTACCGAGGAGAAGTAAAGGTAATTGCAATTAATCTAGGCCAAGAAGACTTCGAAGTGAGTCATGGTGATAGGATCGCACAAATGGTGATCGCTCCCGTTACCCAGTTTCCTGTGGTGGAAGTAGAAAACTTGGATGAGACTGAACGCGGCGAAGGTGGTTTTGGTAGTACAGGAATTAAATAACAGAACGCCTTATATCAGCCCGCTTGCAAAGTATTAAGCCGTACCTACAGTTAATAAAACAAAACAGAAATTACCGTTTACTTTGGTTGAGTCAGGCCGTCTCTAACTTTGGAGATTGGTTTGGGTTACTGGCATTGTATGCTGTAATAGCACGCTATTCCGATTCGGAGTTACTACTAGGCCTCATCATCGTGGTGAAGATGTTGAGCTTAGCATTTTTCTCACCATTTGCGGGTTATTTGGCCGACCGTTTTAACCGTAGGCATTTGATGATTTTCTGTGATGTTGCCCGAGCTGCGGCACTAGCAGGTCTACTACTGGTACAATCTGCCGAGACACTTTGGTTGGCCTATGTGCTCACCGCAATTCAAATGATGCTTTCGGCGGTGTTCGAACCCGCTAAAACATCTTCCATACCCAATGTTACATCTGAAGCTGAGCTTGTAAACGCGAATGTGATTTCAACAGCAACATGGAGTATCATTTTTACCTCTGGCATGGCTATAGGCGGTTTTGCCACCGAATGGCTTGGTACTGATATGGTCTTTATTCTCGATGCACTCAGTTATATCGTTTCGGCTTTGTTTCTCTATCGAGCGATAATCCCACAACAAGAGCAAACAGCTGAAGAGAAGCATCGAACTCGAAATCCATTTACAGGAATTAAAGAAGGGGCCAGTTACCTGATAAGAAACAGGCATATTCTACGTCCGAGTTTAGCCAAAGGCACCTCAACTATGTTTCTAGGTGGATTGGTGTACTTACTTATAATTGTAAGTGAGGATGTTTTAAAAATGGGTAGTATCGGCTTGGGCTTGTTATATGCTGCGCGTGGTATTGGCACCGGTATTGGTCCGGTTATGGGGCGTCGTTTCTTCAAGAAAGAACAGGACTGGGTGATGATAATGGGTGCCTGTATTTTTGTAGCGGGTGCCATGTACACTGTAGTAGGATGGAGCAGTAGCATCGTTGTGATGATTCTTTTTGTATTACTTGCTCATGCCGCTTCAGGTGCGAACTGGGTAATGAGTACGATTTTACTTCAAAAGCGAACGGTAGACACCTTCAGAGGGCGTATTTTTAGTACAGAGTGGTTATTGTTTACGATTGGGAATTCCATTTCGGTAACTATTGCGGCACTCATACTGGAGTTCGAAATCATACCGATCAAACCACTGATAATGATTTATGGTGGTATGATGATGATGGCAGGGTTATCATGGACTTTCTATATCACGCCCCGTGAGAATGACTACCAAGAAACTCAAGCAACCCTATAGATGCTTTAAGTTTGATGCTTAATTCGAATCACAGTTGAGCATCCAATGCACACCGAATTTATCAACTAGCATACCAAATTTAGCGCCCCAAAATGTGCGTTGAATAGGCATAGAGGCTTTACCGCCATCGGCTAGTTGTTCATACACAGTAGCCTGTTCGTTTTCGTCGGTAAAATTGAGTGTGATTTGAATGTTGTTACCTTGAACGATTTCCTTATGTGGTGCACCGTCAGAAAACAGCATCAATAAGCCATTTACAACTAATTCTGCATGCATAACTTTGTCTTTGTATGCATCATCTACAGGCATTTCAGTTTCGCCAAATCGCTGAATTTTTAGATCTCCACCAAAAACCTGATGGTAGAATGTGATTGCTTCCTCACAATTTCCCTGAAAGAAGAGATAGGGTGATATACCTTCCATAACTCCATTATTTTATGATTCCCTTATAATTTCGATGAACTATAAGGAAGTGAGGGCATAAACCAAAATATTGGTACCCATCTGTAACGCTTTTTGACGAAGTGCTGGAGGGTTATTATGAATTTCGGCATCTGCCCATCCATCGGCTAAATTGGATTCCACACTATAAAACACCACCAACTTTCCTTTATGGAAAATACCATAACCTTTAGGGGCTTTATTGTCGTGCTCGTGGATTTTGGGCAAGCCGTTATTAAAATCATACACCTTATTGTAAATAGGGTGTGAGAATGGTATCTCGATGAACTCTTCATTCGGAAATACTTCTCGCATCATTGAGCGAACATAAGGGTCGATGCCATAATCATCATCGATGTACAAAAAACCACCATTCTCGAGATAACTACGCAGGTTTTCCACCTCCGAAGCGTTAACGGCTATATTTCCGTGTCCCGTTAAAAATAGAAAAGGGTAGGAGTGAAGGTCTGTGCTTCCCAAGGCTACATCTTTGTACTTGTTGGCAATAGGAATAGGAAGTCGGTCTTTCGCATATCCTATTAAATTGGTTAGGGCAGACGGGTCATTATACCAGTCGCCACCGCCTCGATATTTAACACGACCAATCTCAAACTCACCACTGCTTTGGGCATAGCTTTCCACCACACCCAAATAGGTGCACAAGCCAATAAGTAAAAGCAGTGATTTCTTCATGAAGCTGTTTATTGTGGGCGTTTAATATACGTTTGGATGGTATCGGCGGCAATAGACCCAAATACGCCAACGGCATTATCTAAACGATAAATCAAATTTGGTATTTCACCCGGTGAGAGTGTAGAGCCTCCAAGTTGGACGGCTTGCGACCTCACGAAATCATATAAATTGTCATCGATGATATTGGCCACAATTTGATTGCGCCCATAAAATGCTACGGCAATCCACGGGTATTTTAAGTTGATGGAGCCATCAGCTCTAGTTTCGAAGTTGGCTTCATTTACGATGCCAGAACTTGTCTTCACAAAATCATTGATCTCATCCTCTTCTTCATCAAAGAAATCAGCATAAAGAGGGGTGAAATTCTCGATATCGGCATCCAAAGCGATGGTTGTAAAGATGAAATAGTTCTGCCGATCACGGTTTTCGCTTGGAGTGATGTCCAGTTCAATTTGATTGGGCGATTGGTAAATCACGGTATCAGGTATGGCAGTATTTGAACTGAACGTATCCGGAACCGTGGTGTAACCTTGAATAACAATGGGGTCGTTATTAAAGGTGATATTCAACTGATAGGTACGTGCGGGTAATACTTCTAATTCGATTTCGGGTTCATAGATGCCCGGGTCTGCCATCCTATAGCTGAATTGTTGTTCAATATTAGAACCAATTCCATCTTCGAGTAATCGTATTTCAACATTGGCACCTTTCACCGCATAATCGTCGAAAATGTAAGCCTCCGACACTGGCGCTGTTCGAGATACAAACACCTTAGGCAAGGTGTTTTGGGCAACCATATACGCTTCCACTACATAAGCTTCTTCATACTCATCTTGTGGATATAAATCACAAGACACCCAAAGTGCTGACAGGGCAAGGAGTGTAATAAAAATTGATCTATTCATATTCATCATCAGAAGTTTACGGTATAGCTGATAGTTGGGAGTAGGGGTAGTAGAGGTACTTCGGAGCGTTCAACGGGGTTCTCTTCAAAATTGAAATTGTAGAACCAGATGTTTCGTCGTGAATACACATTGATAATTTGAAATTGCCATTCCGTACTTCCTTTGCCAAAAAAGGTGCCAAGTCTAGAAAAAGAGACGTCGAGGCGATGATAAGGAGGTAGGCGCGAAGCGTTAATCTTACCCACAGTAAAGGTGTTGAGGTCGTCGTTGGTCCATGGAGCATTTTTAGCTGCATATCGCCCTAGTACTTCCGTGTAAGCCTGACCCGTGGCATAATTAAAGGCTGCCGTAGTTTTCCACTTACTATTGATTTGATAGTTCAGAACCACATTTACATCATTTCGGCGATCATACTTTGGTGGGTAACGACGTCCGCCACCATCCGGGTTGAACATGCTGTTATTGTAGTTATCAAACTTTTTCCAGGTATAAGCAAAGGTGTATCCCACAAAGCCGGTGAACCGTCCAGCTCTCTTTTCAAAGAACACTTCTGCACCATACGCATCCCCATTTCCAATGCGGAAGATCTCGGGATAGGCTAAGCCTGATATGTCTTGTATAAAGGGATCGAGTTCGAAAAGGTCGTTCATGGTGCGGTAATACAATTCCACATCAAAACCGTAGCCTGTAAAAGGGATGGTTTTAGCCCCTACAATGAACTGATCTCCATAGGATGGCTTCACCCCGTCATCGGCAGTAAGCCAAACATCAAAACCTGAAAAGGCTTCGTTGGTGATTAGGGTGAGGTACTGATTATACCGTCCGTATGCTGTTTGAAGGCGAATTCGCTCCATAGGGCGGTATTCTAGTGCAAGTCGAGGTTCTAAGCGAAGGTAGTCGCCATCAGAAAGGTAACTGCTGCGCAAACCACCCGTCACTTTCCATTTATCTGAGGGGCGCCATGTATCCGAGATATACATCGACCCATAGCGAGAGTGACTTCGAGACTGGAAACTATCCTCATTATCAAAACGATCTTTGAGACGAATGGTAAGCACCCCCGCCCAAACACCGATAGCAAATTCATGCTTCTCATTTGGAAGATATTCTAGGTCAGCTTTAACCGAGTAGTCGTATATATTATTTCGTCGTTCGATGGGGGTTCCACCAAATTGTAACTCAGGATAATTGAAGTATTGCGAACCCGTAAGTACGAAATTTGAAAACAGTTTCTCATTGAAGATGTGTGTCCACGTACCGCTGAGCGTGCTGTTTCCATAGTTCAAACTAAATTCAGCATCGTCGGCAAAAGGGAACTTTACGTTGTCTTCACCGGCATAAAAAGCCAGCGATAGCTTGTCGTTCTTGGAGGCATCAAAATTTACTTTCCCGTTAAAGTCGAGGAAGTAAAACTTAGAGGGGATGTTGTCGTTGTTTTGCCGAAGGGCACCAAGTAGAGGCTCCAAAGTACTTCGGCGGGCGGATATCATCCAAGAACCGCGACTATAAGGACCTTCCAAAGAAACACGTGAAGCCAACATACCAAGGGTGGCAGTACCTTCCATTCGATTTCTATTTCCGTCTTTGTTGTAGATGGTAAGAACAGAACCTAAACGACCACCATATTCAGCGGGGTAACCCCCTTTGTATAACCGAACATCTTTGATGGCATCAGGATTGAAGGTGGAAAAGAATCCAAAAAAGTGGCTGGGATTGTATACCGTATTTCGGTCAAGTAAAATCAATGTCTGATCAGGTCCGCCACCCCGAATATATAAGCCACTGCTGAAATCAGAAGCGGCTTTTACCCCCGGTAGTAATTGGATGGAGCGAAATACATCGGCTTCAAATACAGCAGGCAACGATTTGATAAGCTCTGTATCCACTTGTGCCGAGCCAATGTCTTTGAGTTTCTCTTCCTCGCGTGTACTTGTAACCACCACCTCTTCGGTTGTAACCACATTGGGTTCAAGTTTAATATCGAGGCGAAGGGGTTCATCGGCGTTTAAGGTAATTTCTTTTCTGTAAGGCTTGTAGCCCACGTAGGAACAGGCAATAGTATAGGTGCCCGGCGCTACATTTGTGATGGTATAATATCCAAGCGTATTGGAAGAGGTGCCTCGGTTGTTTTCAAGTAAGGCGATGTTGGCACTAATAAGGGTTTCACCGCTTGAAGCATCTGTGATATATCCGTTTACAGAAGCTTGCTGCCCAAGTACAGAAAGTGGCAATAGAAACAGCACAGTGAGTATGAATAGTTTAGGCATGTATCTCTTTATGAAGGTTTGGCGCCTTTAACGGGACAGGCATCAAAAAGTTGGTAAATAAATTCAATATTAACAGTTTGTTTACAATCACTTACAATCCAAGGGATGGTTGTGGCGATTCATAAGCAGGTTTCGATAATGTTGTTCCGGCATGTTGATTTAAGTGATGTATGAAATGGGCAATTAACTGCGGAATTTCTTTCTCTTCAAACTGATGTACAAAAAACTGTAGCTGCTGCAACCCTTGTTGTTTCCAATCAGCGATGCGTTGTGCCCAAGCTTCAAGTCGGGTATAGTCACTTTCATGATTGGTTCCAACATACCGAATTAAAGCAGAAGGCGTAGTTAATCGCATGTGGAGTAAATCACGGCGACCAGCAGTATCTGTAATTATATTGCTCACTTGATGCTGTTCCAGCAAGCGGTAGAGCTGAGTAGCCATCACTTCATCGTTAAACCAATCGGTGTGGCGGAGTTCAATGGCTAAAGGTAGGTCATCAGGCCAATACTCGATAAACCGTTGAAGCCGGGGAAAATCTTTTGGGCTGAAGTCGTTATGCAATTGTGCAAAGCAGCCACCTAGTTTCTGCTCGAAGGAATAGGCCATTTGGGCAAAGTCGTTTACCGAAGCCTCTACGTGTTGAAGTCTTTTAATGTGCGTGATATAACGATGCACTTTCGGGTAGAACTTGAAGTCATCGGGTGTTTTAGCTAACCACTTTTGAATCTGCTCCACACTAAATTGATTGTAATAAGTGGCATTCAATTCAATGCTGTTGAATTGACGTGAATAATAGGTGAGTTCGTCTTTGGTACCCCGAGGATAGAAGCCTTGTAATTGTTGCCTGCCCCAGTTTGTACAACCCACGGACACGGAAAACGGCTGAGTTGAAGAACCATTCTGTAATACTACTGCCGTATCAGGATGATCTTGAGGTAAACTAAAGTCAATTGAAGAAGGATCTTTAACGCTTCCGAATTTCATAATGGTACTGCAGTGAACGTATTAGGGGTAAACAAAATAAAGGGTTTCGATGTGGTGTAAAAGCGAAATTATGGGGGAATCATTCACGAATTTGGAACAATCGGGATAAAATAATGTGTTAAATAATTCGTATACTAAACGTCTGCAAAAGATGGGGGTGTTCTGGCTTCGACGGGACGCGTAACATCGCAGGTTGCATGTCGAGATTGTCCAATGGATCTCGTAATAATATCCATTATGGAAACTAATGTAATTGACAATAATTACTCATACCGCCTAGCAGCGTAAGCTAGCTAAGCCGTTCCCTTGGCAGTGTGCCTATCCGCGCCAAGCTGAACGCCATATCAGGTAGGATAGCGTATTGTTATTGTCTGGTTTCAATGCGTGAAATTTATCAGACTAGTTTGAAGTCGCTTAGTTATTGGGCTCGGCTTCTTGCGAATGTTAATCAATAACTAAACATGTAGATGCTTGTAGATTTACTGTTTCGGACCGGGGTTCGACTCCCCGCACCTCCACAGAATCACATACAAAAAGCTACTTCGGGCAACCGAGGTAGCTTTTTTTTGTTGGATATCTTTTAGGATTTAAAGCTTACCTTCTATTATTAATTTCTTTAGTAATAATTAATACCAGATGTTTAAACGTCAAAAATTAAACTTACTTGAACTAATAATTTTTATTGGTATTTACACACTTCTATTTCCTTCGTTTGGTTGTAAGTACACACCTCAGGAAATCACACATCCAAGGATAGAGTCATTGCCTAACGAAGATTATTTCACGCATCTTATTGAGGTATCTAGATTGGAAAATCAATCTGAAATAGAAATTGGGTGGGATATTTATAGTGACACATCGAATTCAAAAAAGCTACCTATAGGAGCCTACGATTATCGTAACTCTCAAAATCTATTTCTTACAAAGGATGAGTTATTCCTTATAAACAGCTATGAATACAGTATTGATAGGATAGACTTTGAAGGGAATTTAATACAGCGAATTGGTAGAGCAGGAAGAGGTCCCGGTGAGTTCGAGGAGATTATTGCATTCACAGTTTCGGATGATTTTAACCAAATTTTTGTCATTGATCGCCTAGAAATTGAAGTATATACGTTTAATGCTGAAAGCAAGAGCTATGAATATGATTTCACCCTTCAAAACATTTTCATGGAAGCCTATGACATATGCCATTTGAATGGGAACTTGTATGTAAGTGGATTTGATATCAATAGAGAATTATACAACGACCTTGTGAATTCTGGATCTCATACTAAAAGGATTTTGGAACTTGATAACGTTAATTTTCAAGGTCCAATTCTTAAGATTGATTTAGATAATAAGTCCGTAGTAAATGATTTCGGGTATCAATATAAATCTGAATATGGGTTTGGTATATATGAAGGAATACTCTCTCAAGTTGAGCTTTCATGTAAGGCAAAAAACCAATCAATTATAGCAAAGATGATCTATGCTCCAATCATTTTTAGTTATAACCCTGATGGATCCGAAAATTGGGCCATTCGATTAGATGGGTTACGGAATAAAACATCGATTGAGAAATTTAATCCTGTTCAAGGTGTTGGGTGGTCTAAATTAGCAAATAAAGGTTTCTATGATATGAGTACCCCTTTTCGAGAGGTATCCAATTCAGAATATCTTGTTATGCAGTTTGAAGAGGTGAAGAGAGTAAACAAATTATTAGCTCAGCCACTTGAAGAAAGGCCGATGAACTTTAAAACAATGCTTCTTAATACGAACAATGGGAACATAGAAGTTTTAGAATCTTCAAGAACCTACTTTCATGGGTATATGAATGGTGTGACTTTATACTCAAATTATGATTTACCATCCAGACAAAGAGATTTCAGATATATTAAAAATGAAAGGCACTGAATGTATAGTGTTTATTCAGTGCTGATTTAATCGGAAATAATTCCTAGCCCGCCACTTTAATTTGGTACTTCGCGATGATCGGAGATTCTTCATCTCTTAGAAAGTAAGCTACATCATTGTCGTCGATATGCAGCAATCGTCCCATATCTGGGTTCATATCATCAAACTCCATGGTATGTAATAACTTGCCTTCTGCTGAATACAGATCGAGGGAAGATTTAAACTTTGTATCTGGTTTTTTGCCGTTGGCTCGAAGACGCATCTCTTCGTTCGGATCGTCCACATTGGTAGGCCACTGAGCTTGTACCAATAGATGCCCAGAGCGTAAGAGTGCTTTTGGTCTAACGCCTCCAAATGTACCCATCATAGAACCTCGTTCACTTTTAAAGAAACCGGGAGGGGTGATGGTATCTAAATCACGCTTTACCACTTTGGTTAAAGTACCTTCACGAGTGTAATAGCTGAGGTTGTACTCTGAAAGATGACCCGATATAAAGGAACCATCTTCTAGTATCAGAATTTCAGCGGAGCCATTCATGCCTTCAAGCACCTCTATATCGCTGGAGGCCTGATTAACTTCGACCGTTGAGTTCAATTGAATGCTGTCAGGATGTAGCTCTGCATACACTAAATTAAGTCCAAGAGCACCCCATCTAACGGTAGAAAGCACAAGTTCTTTGTCTGAAATAGATGCTGTAAAACTTGGGAAGGTGATTTCATCGGTTACATTAAGGCTATTCACAAAGGTGCCGTCGAGGTTAAAGCGATCTATTCGACTTCCACTTATATTGCTGACATAAATTTGTCCATTGTGATAAATGGTTGAAAGAACAAATTCGAAGTCACCCGGCCCCCGACCTTTTTGCCCTTTCGCAAATCGAAGATTCCCTTCCGAATCAAAAGAAATGAGTTTATTGAGTTGGCCATCTATAAAGTAAATGTTTCCCTCATTATCTGTTGTCAGTTCATAGATGCGGGTAGCTATCTCATCTTCATTCAACTCTAAATTGAGCTCACCAACTGGTTCATATGTTATAGGTGCATTCTCAGAAGTAATATCTATTAAATAAGTTGGGTTTTCGATAATTGGGATAGCGGTAGAAGTATCTGAATCAGATCCACAGCTTATAACGAATAGCGCCAGCGTAAGTGTAGTAATTAATTTCATTGGGGGGTGTTCTGGTTTGATTTGATTTGAAAGGAGACGACTCGAAAATAGAATCCGTTTCATAATTTCAAAAAATAATTCAAGCGATTGTGGCCGGATCGTATCCAATAAATTAGTAGTGGTTTTTGATAATATCTAAATAAATAATACACTTCATAGTAAGTTCAATTAATTAAGCTTCTTGGATACTAAAAGAATTACACAACATACTGTTTTAGTTTATTTAGGTATTTCGATGCTCATCGTGTTTACCGTATTTAGTTGCACAAAGAGCGAAAAGGATACCGTTCCCGATGATCTACTCAAGCGACAAGCATCGGTGGTTAATCATTTCACTATTGGACTGGAAGATCAAGGAGAGGAGTACCAATTAGGAAGTCCGATTGGGGTGCGTACGGATAGTGAATTGAATATCTACATTGCAGATCGTGCATCCATGACCATCAAGGTGTTTGATAGTACAGGAGTGTATATTCGAGAATTTGGGGGTAGAGGAAGAGGTCCGGGCGAGTTTCTGGATATGAATACTTTTGAAATTACCCCAGAAGAAGACTTCTTTGTTTTAGATAGAGGGAGATGGAGATATACTTTTGTAGATAATCAAGGTGAACAAATTAGTAGCGAGTCTTTTTCATTTGAGCCAATGGGTAATTTTTTCCCTCATGATGTAGACTTTTATGAGGATAAAACCATTGGGTTGGATGTGAGTGCCACCAATGAAGTGGAGTTATTTCCCATTTTTGAACGGCCATTATTTCATATTTATGACAGGACATTATCAAAGAAGGATACCTCTTTTTTTAAGTTTAAAGAGCTTCAAGAGATAGAGATTAACAGGTTTACTTTCGTCATGTTTATTGGAAGGCAGGGGAGTTTTGTTGTCAATAAAGCGAAAGATCGGTTTTATTACTCTCCCTATCTGTATCATCGAAACTTATATGTTTTTAAAAAGGATAGGGAGCATTGGAAGTTAGATGGAGTTAGAAAACTGACAGATTTTGGTCTTAAAAGTTTTACCAAAACCACCGTTCAAGAAAATAAAGATCTAAGAAGTAAGAATGTCTCAGGTCTTGTAGTTATGAGATTTGGTTTTCCCGAACCGCATACAGGCCGAGTAAATACCTTCGATATGGGTTTGTATGAGTTATCGGATGGACGTCTCATTTCGTTTGTGGGGAAATGGAGAGATGATTTATCAAAGGAAAGAGATCATGAGTTTGTAATAGATATCTATGCCCAAACTTATGATACAGAATCAAAGGAAGTGAGATTTTTAGGACTGGTACAATCGGTAGAAGCAGATATGAATCATTTTAAACCACTCATCAATTGGAAGGATAAAGAAGATAATTTTTACCTGTTGAATAACAATGGAATTAGTATTCCATCGGTAATCAAGTTTAGTATTGAGGGATTGTAAGTGAATAGATTAACGATTAGTGGGTTATTTGCAGTACTTATCGTTCTAAGTTGTTCAAAGAAAGATAAAAGTTCTGTTCCGGTAGATTTATTCAACCAAAAAGCACCCGTGGTTAATCATTTCACTATTGGACTAGAAGATCAAGGAGAGGAGTACCAATTAGGAAATCCGATTGGGGTACGAACGGATAGCGAGTTGAACATCTACATTGCAGATCGATCTTGGATGACCATTAAGGTATACGATAGCACCGGTGTATTTATTCGAGAGTTTGGAGGTAGAGGAAGAGGTCCGGGAGAATTTGGTGAGATAAACACTTTTGAAATTACCCCAGAAGAAGATTTCTTTATTTTAGACCGAGGACGAAGAAGTTATACGTATGTAACTAAGCAAGGTGAGCTTGTACACAGGCAACAGTACAAATTCAACGAAATGGGAGTGTATTTACCCAATGATGTGTCTTTTTACGAAGACAAAGTTATTGGTATTCATAGAACATCTACGAATAACGTTATAGTCAATCCTATTTATGAGAGAGAATATTTTCATATTACTGACCGATTTATCACTAACAGGGACACTTCTTTTTTTACATTTCCAGACTTACAAGATATTGAACAAAAAAAGTTTAATTGGATTGTATTTACAAGGTTTGTAGGATCATTTACCCTCAATACAGCAAAAGGTAAATTTTATTATTCCCCCATTATTTATAACCGAAACCTTTATGTATTCAAGCGAGCAGGAGAAGCTTGGGAAGTTGAAGAAATTATTAAACTCACAGATTTTGGAATTGAGAGTACTGTCTTATATACAAAAGAAGAAAATGATCAATATCTTAAAAATGGAGTATCTGGTATAATGGCTAGAATGTTTGGGGGGTTCCCCGGTGTACACTATGGTCGTATAAATACCTTCGATATGGGATTGTATGAGTTATCGGATGGACGGTTGATTTCCTTTGTGGGGAAATGGAGGGATGATTTAGATAAAGTAGGTCCCCATGAAGAAGTAATCGATATTTATGCGCAGACCTTAAATCTTGAGACAAGGGAAGTTAATTTCTTAGGCTTGGTTCAATCAGTGGAAGAAGACTATTTACCAAACAAACCCCTCATTAATTGGGTAGATGCGGAGGATAATTTTTATCTCTTGAATAAAACGAGCATTGGCATCCCATCGGTAACCAAGTTTAGTATTGAGGGGATATAAAGAGCTTTCAAATTTTAAATTGAGACAAATCAGGGATTCGAGTCGTCTAAGCCAAAACTATTCGTAGTATTGGCTTTTTCTTTTTGGAAATAAAACAATACTATTCAAGCTAAGTATTAATAATTATTCCATTTGCTTCTTAGAAAACCAATAGCTTCTATCATTTTAGTGTTGGCCGTCCTCATTTTTGGAGGTATTACTTTATCGCGGCTATCTATCGAATTATTACCAGATGTGAGTGCACCTACACTATTGGTAACCACCGAGTATAAAGGGGCCCCAGCCGCCGATGTAGAATACCGTGTGAACGAACCTTTGGAAGGGGTACTGAGTTCGGTTCGAGGAGTACGAAGTACTAAAGGGATTGCACGCCAAGGCCAAAGTTTAATCTTCCTTCAATTTGATTGGGGCACAGATATGGATTTAGCCTTTCTTGATGTACGAGAGAAGCTCGATCAAGCCAGGCAACGGCTCCCACAAAATGCAGAACGTCCACAGTTGGTGTACTCATCCGCTTCCGATGAGCCCATCGCTACCATCGCGCTTACCTTAAATAAGGTACAGGAACCCACTTTCGATGACCGTTTAGCGATCAAAAGATGGGCCGAGCAAGTATTTACGCGTCGGCTAGAGCAACAAGATGGTATTGCTCAAGCGCTCTTAGTAGGTGAAGTAGAGCCCGAAGTTCAAATCAGCTACAAACCAAAATTATTAGATCGATACGGTATCACTTTATCGGAAGTGAATAGGGTTATCACGGATGCCAATCTCTTTTCCTCCAGTGGAATTCTTCGGGATGGCTACTATAGCTACTCACTGAAGATTCAGAGTCGCATTAACACCATCAAAGATATTGAAGAGCTGCCAGTACGTTCTTTAGCCAGTGGTCGTGTTCTATTACTACGTGAACTTGCCGACGTTCGTATCGTTGAATCAGACCCTACTAGTTTTGCCATCTTAGATAATAAAGTAGTACTGAATGTATTGGTAAAGAAAGATTATGGGGCGAACACGGTTACGGTTTTTGAAACGCTCACTGAAACGATCAATCAGGTTCGTGAACAGAACCCTGAAGTTAGTATAGAGGTTATCCGTGAAGATGCTTCATACATAGAAAATTCCATCTCCAATTTATTACAAACACTCATTATTGGTGGCGTTTTGGCATTCATCGTTCTGTTCCTCTTTTTGGATGATGTTCGGAGCCCGTTCACTATTGGGATATCCATTCCGGTAAGTATATTTCTCACCTTTGTAGTGATGTATTTATTCGATATTCAATTGAATATCATTTCCTTGAGTGGGCTTACATTGGGCATTGGTTTATTACTGGATAACGCCATTGTAGTGTTGGAGAACATCAGTCGATATCGCAAAAAAGGATTAGATAAATTTGAAGCGGCGGCTGTAGGTACCAAAGAAATTGCTCTTGCAGTAACGGCATCTACTTGTACCACAATATCGGTATTTTTGCCCCTCATCTTTTTGGGTGGCTTTGAAGGGGCTTTCTTTAGAGATCTAGCCGCTACCTTATCCATTAGTTTGCTGTCTTCTTTACTAGTTGCTTTGGTGATACTACCCGTATTCGTGGCTCAATTTAGTGGTAAGGGCAGTTCATCCGTACTTTCGAAAATATCAGCTGGGCTTGATGTGATCATTGATCGCTATGAACGTAGTCTCTTAGTAAGCATGCGGCGACCTTTAATCCCAATCATACTTACGGTCTTGCTAGCATCGGGAGCTACCCTATTGTTTCTGAATGTTGAAAAAGCTTCGCTGCCAGAAAGTAAACCAGAACGGGTAGATTATTTGGTTACTATGCCCGGGAATACGGCCATTCAGTCGGCGAAAGAGTCCGCTATGCTCATCACAAATTTCATCAAAGCGGAAATAGAATCGAATAACATCTTAGCCATTGGTGGCTATATTGATAATAGCAGTCTTAATTCTATTCAAGACGAGGGCTTAAACAAATTTAAAGTAACCGTGCCGGTTTCAGGTTGGCAAGAAGCGGATCGGGTGCATCAAGTGTTTAAAGCACTTCAGCGTACTTATTTGGAATGGAGTTTTACTGAGCAAGCCGATTCTCGAATCACAAGTACCTCTGGGGCAGTTGAGGCTCCCGTTCAGTTTAGCATTATTGGCACCGATCGAAATTTTAGTAAGCGTGTAGGGCAACGGTTACAAGAGGAAATGAGGAAATCTTTTGAGGGACTTCAATTCACAGAAAAATACCCCCAAACTATTCGGGCTTATCAAGTGCGGCTGAAACCCAATCAATTGCTGTTGTTTGATCTATCGGAACAAGAAATTGTTCGTTACTTGGAATCTTTAACCCGTGGAATTTGGGTAACAGATTGGAATCGTCAAGATGAGCAAGTAGCCATACGTTTAGTGGGCGATGCCGAGGTCGGGTCTAATCCTGCGGATATGAAGCTAAATATCAAAGATAAAGTGATTCCACTTTCTACCGTTGCCGACATCTTTGTGGTAGAGGAATCGGAACAGCTCGAACGCTCTAATCAATCAGCTATTCTTACTTATAACACCAGTTTCAGCTTTGTGGATTGGTGGTGGCGTTCCGATGAAATAAAAGAGGAAGTGAATTCTTTTATGCAGCGCTCTGGCTATGAAGTAAAAATTGATGGATCGGCACCTAAACTCGTTCAACTTCTCCTAGAATTAGCGATGCTATTGGGTATCAGTGTGTTGCTCATTTATCTGATACTAGCCATACAGTACGAAAACTTGAAGTATCCCTTCATCATTATACTAGCTATACCTTTTGCATGGATAGGTTCCATTTTCGCCTTATGGTTGGGAGGCGTTAGTTTAAATGCGCTGTCGTTTATGGGTATTCTAATTCTGACCGGTATTGCCGTAAACGATTCCATTCTTAAAGTCGATTTTATGCGCCGTTATTATGAAGAAACGGGCAATTTAGATGAGGCGATTCGCGAAGCGGGTAAAAATAGATTTCGCCCTGTGGTAATGACCAGTTTAACGACCATCTTAGGCTTGATACCGATGTTAATTCCATTTGGAGATGGCTATGTATTGCGGAAGTCGTTAGCCATAGCACTCATGGGAGGAATGGTTACCAGTACACTCCTTACACTGTATTTAATACCGATGGTATTCAAATGGGTAGAAGGTCGGAAACAAAGAAAATCGGAGTTAAAATCTCCAATCAATAACTAAAGCATTGTTGTTATGTGCACTACGAAATTCAATATCAAAAAGTACCCCATGCTAAAAACAATGATGGTACTGATGCTTGCCTCAACAATGGCATGTATATCTGATACCTCGGATGAAAAGAAAGAAGCTTCTGAGGATGTAGAAATTAAACCAGAGGTGGTATTTAGTATTGTTGATAGCGAACCTCTTCAATTTTTTATTGAAAGTAGAGGGGTGGTAGAACCCATTCAAAAAACAGTGATTAGTCCACGAACCTCGGGCTATGTAGAAGAACATCAACTTATTCCCGGGCAAAGAGTTAATAAAGGGCAGGTAATCCTTCAATTAGACCAAGAGGAAGCTAAATTAGCGGTGAAGGAAGCATATAATAATTACCTGAAGTTTAAGAGCGAGTATGAAGTAACGGCTCGGAGTCAGCGTTCTTTTGAGGGTGAAGTAAATGAAGAGCTCACCAAGATAAATACAGGTTTTGCCAATGCCGAAGTGAGTTATGAGAAAGCGAAACTGAATTTAAAGTACACCACCATCACGGCACCTTTTGATGGGACTATTTCTACACAGGAAGTAATTTCGAACGGGGCATTTCTTGGAGCGGGCAAAGAACTTGGAACGCTTACCAATACCAAGAAGGTGCGCATTCGTTTTGATGTATTAGAGTCAGAAATAGCGCAGCTGCAAACAGGAATGAAGGTAGATTTAACGGCTCCTTCAGGCGCAGAGTATCAAGGCTCTATCGTTGGGATATCTCCTGAAATTGACATAGAGTCAAAAACGGGGCAAGCGATCGTTGAAGTAAATAATGCTGATGGTGCCCTTAAAACAGGGATGACCATGGAGGGACGTATGTATGTGAGAAGCGTGGAGGGTAAGGTTCGTATTCCTAGATCAAGTTTATTAGAAAGAGATGGGAGAACCCTCATTTTCAGGCTAAAAGGGGATGAAGCCGAATGGGTGTATGTGGAACCTGTGGCTATGAATACGGAGTATGTAATCATCAATCATGAAGACATCGAAGCAGGCGACACCCTAGCCATTGATAAGCATTTTAGTATTTCGCATCAGCAGAAGATTGTGCCATTGATGTATAATTAAACTCCTGCATGAAGGAACTCCTACAAAGAAAATATCTCGTTTCCTTCTTTTACCTCATGGTGTGTATTGTGGGGCTTTCGGCGTGGTATGCCATTCCCGTAGAGAACGCTCCTGAACTGAATTTACCCTCCATAACGGTTAATTATAACTGGGGGAATATGGCTCCTGAAATAGTGGAGCAAGAGATTACTCGCAAAGTAGAAGGAGCCGTTAATAACCTTCGAGATGTGAAAGAGGTTCGATCAAGAACTCAATCTGGTCGATCTTCAGTTACGGTTACTTTTAGTAATGGAGCCCCGGTCGAGTTTAGGTCATTAGAGCTCAGGGAATACCTCACAGCCATTGAGCAAAATTTACCTGTGAGTGTATCGCAAGGTACGATATCACGGCAGATACCTGAAGAACTCGAAGACCAACAAGCATTCATCGATTACACCCTTAGTGGTGACTTCCCATCACGGAAGCTTTTGGAATATGCTCGCCAAAGTATCCGTGCCAAACTTTTGGGTATAGATGGGCTTTCTGATATAGAACTTACTGGGGTGGATGATCCAGCTCTAGTGATTGAATATGATCGGAAAAAGCTCGAAAAATATGGACTTTCGGCACTTTCAATAAGTTCACAAGTTCGAGAGCGTATGAGGTGGCGTACTTCTGGGTATATGGATAATGGCAAGCTGAGATATAGTCTTGTATTACCGCCTGATTTCTTGAATACCACTCAAGTGGAGCAGATGAAAATTGCATTACCTCATTCGATGCGATCTTTGAAATTGTCGGAGATTGCTACGGTGAAAGTGCAGGATTATGAATCTAAATCCATTCGTCGAATCAATGGGAGTCCAGCGTTATTAATATCCTTTAAAAAGGAATCGGGTGCCGATGCCATGAGCCTAGCAAAAATAGTACTGGCTAGGATGAGTGAGATTGAAGAGAACCTGCCCGAAGGTATGGAGTTTCGATTGCAGAAGGATACCACAGAGGACTTAAGAGCGCAGTTCGATGAATTAGCCAATCAAGCTATTTTTAGTGGACTACTTGTGTTCTTAGTGGTGCTACTGTTTATTCGAAAGCTCCGCGCTCCCATGGTAATTGTAGGTAGCGTGATCTTCTCAGTGCTCATGAGTATCACCATATTATTCCTATTCGAGTATACCTTAAATGTGATCACCCTAGCAGGACTTACCATCGCCTTAGGGATGCTTATTGATAACGCGGTGGTGGTATTCGAGCAAATCAATCCAGGCTTACCCAAGCTCCGTTCAGATCGCATTAATCATATTCGTGATCATATCTCCAAATCCGTAGTGCCCGTGCTAGGAAGTACTTTCACAACGGTGGGTATATTCATTCCACTGCTCTTCGCTATGGATGAAATACGAATATTCTTGGTGCCACTAGCCGTCGCATTAACCATTACTCTGTTAAGCTCAGTAGTGATTGCCTTTACATGGATTCCCTACTCGTTAATTTGGTTAACCCCCATCAGCCAAAAACAACAAATACAAAAGAAAGGCAGTCGTTTTGATGCCTATAAACGAGTTGTACTAAAAACTATATTACTTCGAAATAAGCTAAGATGGGTGTTTGCTGTAGCACTAATTTTGGTGTTGGGAATTCCATTTTTCGCCATTGAAACGCCCGAAGATTGGGAAGACACGAAGTGGCCTAAATTTACCCAAGTATATTTTGATAACCGCACCGATATAGATCCATGGATTGGGGGCTTGAGTTATAAGTTCGTAAACGAGACCTATTTTGGTAGCCCATGGCGTAGACGAACCGGGGAATTGGTTACTGTTCGTATAAGTAGTCCACAGGGGACACCTCTTTCTGAAATAGATAAGATTGTAAAGAACTTCGAAGCTATAGCTGAGCCCTACTCACATATATTCAATTATTACGAGGCCAATTTATCGGAATATAGTGGCGCGAGTATGGTGTTTGATATCAAAGAGGAATATTTAACCACCAGTGAACCCTATGAGTTTTTTGGGCAAACTTTGTACTTAGGGGCCCGAACAGGAAATGTGACCACGAGTGTATATGGCTTTAATGATGGGAATACCTTTGGGATGGGAGGTGGTTCGTCGAATCATCGTATTTCCATAACCGGTTTTTCCTATGAAGAACTGTACGATTTGGCCAAAGACATTCAACGCAGGCTGGAGAAGAATCGAAGAGTCAGAAATGTAGATGTTAATAAAAGTGGATGGTGGAGCCGAGATGATTACTACATCTACCGATTAGATTTAGACGAGCACAAACTAGCGGAGGCGAACCTTAATAAAAGAGAAATACTAAATGCATTGATAACGGATATCAATCCAGAGAATAGTTTAGGGAAAGTAGAGTTTGAAGGGCAGGAGATGTACCTGATTTCAAGGGGAAATGATGGGCGCATGTATGAAGAAGATGTGATGGAGCCTATGAGAGTTACACGCAACGGTAACTTTGATCTGGAGAGTTATGGCAGCATTGTGAAAGAAAAGGCACTAACCGACATCCGCCGCGAAAACCAGTCCTACCAAAGAACCATTGGCTTTGATTTTCTGGGCAATTACAGGATGGCGAATAAATACATTGAGGAAACTTTAGAGCAAGTCCCGGTACCCGTTGGTGCGAAAATTGAATACGGAAGTGGTTTTTTTAGCTTTGGCAATGCAGAGCGTAATCAAAACTTATGGATGGTGGCATTGTTGAGTTTGCTGAGTGTATGGATGATCGTATCAGCGCTTTTGGAAAGCTGGACGGGTCCTATGTTTGTTATACTTACCATACCCTTTAGTGCCATTGGTATCATGTTGGGGAGCTTGAGTAATGATTTAAGCTTTGATAAAGGCGCGATTTCTGGGGCGCTATTGTGTATTGGGGTAGTGGTGAATAACGCCATACTTCTTATTCACCAAGCACATATTGAACGGGATAAAGGTATTCGGGGACTTCGTTGCTGGTATCGCGTATTCCGCCAGAAAATGAGGCCTGTGCTTATTACTACCACCACTACGGTAGTTGGGTTGATGCCGATGGTTCTGTACGGTACCGACGATTTCTGGCAAAGTTTAGCGGTGGTGGTTATTTGGGGACTGTTATTCAGTACAGCACTGTTATTTGTGTTTTCTGGATTGTGGGACCGAAAGGTGGTTCGATTCAAGAAGGTGGCATAAAAAAAGGCTTCCCCCCGAAGGAAGAAGCCGATTGCTAACAATTTGTTATAGCTTAATGGCGATTATACCAACTTAAGACCTATTCGTCCTCGCTCTAAATCAAGGGTAATAATCTCCACTTTGATGATATCTCCTACGCCAATTACATCATGAGGGTCTTCGATTTTACGGTTCGAGGTACTCATGTTTGAAATATGAAGTAAGCCATCTTGTTTCACGCCAATATCCACAAAAGCGCCGAAGTCGACTACATTTCGTACGGTGCCTTCAAGCGATTGCCCTTCTTTTAGATCTTCCATTTTTACTACATCTTGACGCAGTATAGGTGCTTGAAGGGATTCACGAGGGTCACGCCCAGGCTTTTGAAGGTTTTCAATAATGAGTTCTAAAGTAGGTTCACCTACACCAATCTGTTGTGCAACTTCGCTAGTGTTGATGTTCGAGAATGCAGATGCGATTTTATCCTTTTGGTTGGCTAAATCTTCTACATCAATGCCGAATAGATTGCACAGTTTTTCAGTGGCTTCATAACTTTCAGGGTGAATAGCGGTGTTATCAAGGGGATTTGGGGATTCTGGAATACGCATGAATCCTGCAGCTTGCTGAAATCTGAATTCACCTACACCCTCAATTTCTTTGATCTGCTCACGATTCGTAAATATCCCTGTACTTTCACGGCGCTTTACAATGCTTTCCGCTACTCGTTTACTCAATCCTGAGATGTGAGTGAGAAGGGGAGCGCTAGCGGTATTCAAGTTTACACCCACTTCGTTTACACAGCTTTCTACAACATCATCAAGCTTTGAAGCTAATTGTACTTGGTTTACATCATGTTGATAGAGTCCAACCCCAATCGACTTCGGATCTATTTTCACGAGTTCTGCAAGAGGATCTTGCACACGACGAGCAATGGAGATGTTACCACGTTGTGCGGCATCTAGTTCTGGGAACTCATCTCTCGCTACTTTTGATGCCGAATAAACCGATGCACCCGCTTCATTTACGATGATGTACTTTACATCTGCGCCACTTTTCTGAATGAAATCAGCCACAAACTGTTCAGCTTCACGGCTTGCCGTACCATTACCAATGGCGATAAGCTCTACCTTATGACGCTGAATCATAGCTCCCATAACCGCTTCTGCTTCGGCTACTTTCTTCTGAGGCGGAGTTGGGTAAATGGTTGTGCCTTCAAGGTATTTACCTGTTCCGTCTACAACGGCAATTTTGCAACCTGTACGGTAAGCAGGGTCTAAACCTAATACCACTTTCTTGGCCAATGGAGGTTGCATCAACAAGTTAGACAGGTTGGTAGCAAAAGTTTCGATGGCATGCTCATCAGCACGGTCGGTGAGGGCATTGCGTAATTCACGTTCCAGAGAGGGGAATAATAGTCGTTTGAAGGCTTCTTCAACGGCATCCTGCAGCTTTTCAGTAAAGATGCTCATGTCGTTGGTAATTACTAAGTCATCAATGGTTTCGAGCGTTCGTTCTTCCCAAACTTCTGTATGAACAAATAACACATTCTCGCGCTCGCCACGGTTAATGGCTAAAATCTGATAGGGTTTCAGCTTACTCGCTTTGTAAGAAAACTCATAGTAGTCTTCGAAGTTGGTGCGCTCTTTAACCGTTGGATTCTTCTTAGTTTTGATATTCGCATGATTCAAGAATATATCTCTGAGCTTTTCACGCACTTCTAAACTCTCGTTAATCCACTCCGCAACAATATCCGTTGCTCCGGCCCAAGCTTCGTCAATAGTGGTTACTTCAAGCTCTTCGTTGAGGTACTCATTCGCATATTCATCCGCATCTCCTGAAGTGATTTCTTGCTTCCAAATCAACTCAGCTAATGGCTCTAATCCTTTTTCTTTGGCTTTGTCGCCACGCGTTTTGCGCTTCTGCTTGTAAGGTAGATAGATGTCTTCCAATACCGCTAAGTCGGAGCAGGCCTTAATCTGTTCTTCGAGTTCAGGAGTAAGTTTCTCTTGATCTTTGATCGACTTAAGGATGGTTTCTTTGCGAGCAGCTAACGTTTTTTGAAACTCAAGGGCATCACGAACATCACGTAATTGTTCTTCATCCAGTCCACCAGTGGCTTCTTTTCGGTATCGAGCAAGGAATGGAATCGTAGCGCCTTCTTCTAAAAAACCAGCTACTGTACCAACTTGTTTTACTGAGATTTTAAGATCCTCAGAAATTCGCTCTAAAATGTGGGTATTGGTCATCTATAATGATATTTTTGCATTCAATCTTAAAGGGCCAATAATACAGACTCCTCAAACAGATAAACAAACTAAATGGATATAAATTCGCTGAAAGAAGCTGCTATTGAAATTGCTAGGATAGGAGGGGCACATACCCTGAATTATTTTAAGAAGGATTTTAAAGTAATTAGCAAAGCCGACGATTCGCCAGTAACCATTGCCGATAGAGAAACCGAACAGTTGATGAGGCAAGAAATCTTAAAACGATTTCCAGACCATGGTATCATTGGTGAAGAGTTTGAAGCAGTGAATAGTGAGAGTCGTGTTCAATGGGTGTTAGATCCTATTGACGGTACGAAGTCGTTTATCTACGGAGTTCCATTCTATACTACCTTGATCGGTATTATGATTGATAACGAACCTCAAGTGGGTATCATCTATGCCCCAGCTCTGGATGAGTTATGTGCCGCAGCCATTGGGCATGGCGCTACCTTTAATGGGAAGCCCTGCAAAGTAAACGATACTTCAACTCTTGATGAGTCGTTGCTATTGGTAACCGAGATCAATCGTTTCAACATGATGGGTATGCAACCAATGTTTCAGGAACTTATGGATGAAACTCGCATTCACCGTACATGGGGCGATGCCTATGGACACATGATGGTGGCTATTGGTCGCGCTGAAATTATGATTGACCCGGAACTAAACCTATGGGACGCTGCCGCTCTGTTACCTGTTGTGAAAGAATCAGGTGGTGTATTTGCTGATTTAAATGGCAAAGAAACCATTCATAGTGGCAACGGTTATTCAACGAACAAATCACTATATCCTAAAGTACAAGAAATTATCGACGCTCATTTATCATGACTAGTAATTCAATCGTAAAACTATTTTCTCTTTTCATACTTACCCTCACTTTAGTTCAGGATTGCGATGTGCTATCGGATTTTGATTATGAGGTTCAACCAAATCTTCCCTACAGTTTTAATCACCTCGATTTAGATCTTACCCTTTCACCGGATGACCAAACGGTAAAAGGCGTTGCTACTTATACCTTGAACGCTAAAGTGCCGAATCAAACTGAACTGATTCTATATGCCTCAGAAGTTGAGATCGATGGGGTGACATTTGATGGTGCAGAAGTAGAGCATAGGGTATCGGGTGATTCCCTGATTATTACAACAGCGGAAGCTATCACCACAACATCGGAACAGGCACTAGCGGTTACATTTCAATCCCGCCCAGCGTATGGCACTCATCTCGATCGCCATCAAACGTTTTGGTCGAATATGAATCCTAAAGCGCTACGTTCATGGTTGCCAGTTTATGATCACCCTCGTGTTGAGTTAACTGTTGATGCGGCCTTTACTATTCCTGCAGATCAAGACGTCATATTTAATGGCCAGATGACCAACGAAGATGTAGTGTCAACCGATCAAAAAGAAGTGCGTTGGCAAGTAGATACTGCGATTCCTGTTACAGGGTTAGGTTTTGCTGTGGGTTCATTCAGTACTACAGAAGCACAATCGGGCGTACATAAGGTTCGAGTTTATAAGCAGGCTCAAGTTGATGCCGATGTAGATGCGCTACTAGCTCAAGCTATAAGTGAGAAGAAAGCCGTTGAGAGTGCATTGACATTTGAGTACCCGTGGGAAGCTTTAAATATTGTGGTATTGGAAGACACTTATTGGGATGAAGTAACCGAGGGCGCCGGATTAGTATTTGTGTCGGCATTAAGAGGTAATATGGAAGCCCAGCTACAGCGTGGAATTGCAGGACAGTGGTTTGGGCAGTATCACCGAATGGAACTATTCCAAGACCGAATTGAAGGGATGGAATTGGTTAAAGTAGCTTTGAATAGAGCTATGAATCAAGATGCTGTGGGGCTTAGTAACCCTGATAGTGTGACTTCACTACTCGCTTATGAATTATATAATTATGACTACGAAAGTATTGATGAGTATTACCGTGAAGTTATTGAGCAGTCGTTATCTACTCTAATTAGTACAGAAAAAGGAGTAGTTACTTTTGATACCTACGCATCCTACTGGTACGATAAAACGGGTTTGAACTGGCAGGGTTTAGGTTTAGGAGGTCAAACACCGGATCAGTTAGATAGTTTGACAGCAGATACCGATGAGTTAGCGGATTATGGAATCAGTTTAGAAATGGATGAAGTAAACGGGAAAGCGATCGTGTACTTCGAACATATTGATAGCAATGCCGAAACATTGCACGCTGTAAATATGAACATCTATACTTTCGACGATACTACTTCCAAAGAAATCACATTTACTGGTGAGTTGGACACGGTTGTGGTAGATGTTCCACTCAGTTTAGAATACATCACCTTTGATACACAAGGTACAGACCTTGATAAAGTTGAATTTGGTCGATTCCCAGTGATGATGCTTTTAAGTCAGCTTAGAAGTAATGAAGTAGCCGACCGACGTTTAGCGGCTAGTTTACTAAGCTACCATACTGAAAACCCTGACCTTCAACTAGCGATTCAAGATGCGTTGGATCGTGAAGAAAACGCGGAGGTAATAGCAGCTTTACTTGAAACTTTAGGCGCATTCACCGCAGGTGCAACAGGTACCGAACAGCAGTTTGTGAAGGAATTGAATAATGAGTCTGAAGCCATTCAACTAGCTTCAATTAAGGCATTAGCCAACTATGTAGATGATGAAAGTGTTCCATATTCCTTACAGTCTAAAGTAGTAAGAGCACAAAATGAGACCGTTTTTGAAGCAGCTAAAAAGAGTCTACTTGCCGTGGCCGATTTAGACCTGAAACTGAGTACGGTTTCTCAGTTAATTCGAACGGATACAACAGGAGCAAGAAGTATAGCCATGCTAGAAGTTGTTCTTGCCCAAGATACCACTGGTCAAGCCATAGAATTAACAGAGCAGCTGATGGGCAATGAATTCATATCAACGGTACGCTTACAAGCATTGGATCTTCTTCTTGAATTTCAAACGAATGCAAGCTACTGGGCTGAAATGTTAGTTGAGCTATCCAACGATAGAGACCCGAGAATCAGATACCGTGCCCTTGATGCTACGCGATATTTATCGGAAGGGGACAAGGCACCTGTGTTGGAAGCATTACGGATGCGAGAATCCGATCCGAGAGTGAGAGCGGGAATAAACTCCTCTTTAGAGTTTTAACTTCAAAGCCTTCTGTTTCAGAAGGCTTTTTTTGTATCCATTAATGCCATGCGTAACATTCAATCGTTGAATTCGTGAACCTTACGTTTTTGAATTTAAATTGAATAAACATGAAGAAGTATTCGCTACTAGCTATTCTAAGCCTTTGGCTTGTTTCCCTTTCCGCTCAATCGCCTACCTTTAACAAAGCAAAATTAGATCAATATTTAGACGTGCTTGAAAAGCATAATAAATTCAGCGGGGCCGTTGTTTTAAGGCATGCTGACGAAGTGGTTTATGAGCGTTACGTTGGGAAAAGATCTCTAAAAAATGAGTATGCTGAAATCAACGCCGATACCAAATTTCGTGTAGGTTCGATTACTAAATCCCTTACTGCCGCTATCATATTTCAGCTCATAGAAGAAGGTAAGCTATCCCTGGATTCAACCATAGACACCTACCTCCCAAATGTGGTAAATGCGGATAAAATCACCATTCAACAACTGCTGTCGCACAGTAGTGGCATTCATAATCTTACCGCTGATGATAGTTTTCGAAAGATTATGGAGAATCCTCATACACGTGAAGAATTGGAAGGGTTAATCAATGAGATGGGGGCAGATTTCGAACCTGGAGTAAGGCAATCATATTCAAATAGCGGTTATATCGCGTTAGGTTTAATACTGGAAGAAGTGACAGGCAAGGATTACTCAGAACTAATTGAAGACAGAATCATTGAACCCTTGGGCTTGATGAATACCGAATATGGGGATAAGATTGAGCCTGAAAAAAATGAGGCTGTCCCTCTAGTGATTAAAAAGGATAAATGGACCAAGTTCGAAGCTGAAACGAATATGTCTATTCCTTTTGCTGCAGGTGCTTTAGTGAGTACCGCTAGAGATCTAACTAAGTTTTATGATGCTCTACTGAATGGTGAAATCGTTTCATCGGAATCGGTTGAAAAAATGAAAGTATCCATAGGTGGGCCTTATGCACATGGATTATTTCAGTTTCCATTCTATGATAGAATCGCTTTTGGGCACAATGGTGGCATAGATAGCTTCAGTGCTTCAGGAGCTTATTTTGAAGAGGATGATTTGGCACTGTCTTATACATCTAATGGAGTGAATACCAATCCTAATAATATTCTGATTGGGGTTCTGAGTATTTACTTCGGTAAAGATTTTGAGATTCCGGAGTACGATATCAAGCCTATTAAGCTTAGTAAAGATGTGCTTGCTAAGTATGCTGGAATCTACTCAAGTGCACAATTACCCTTTGAATTAACCATAACTGTGGAAGATGGAAAATTAATGGGGGTGGCAACGGGGCAATCTAAAATTGAGCTGAGTCCGCTTAGCGAAGTAAAGTTTGTATATGTACCCGCAGAGCTAGTCATTGAATTCAATACCATAGATGATCAAGTAGATTATACCACCTTAATACTGAAGCAAGGTGGCGGAGAGTTCACCTTTAAAAGAAAGTAACAAGATAGAGCATTAACCAAACCAAATAGTCATGAAGAAAAAAGCCTTATTGGGTACACTAACGCTGCTACTCGTAGCACTTACACTAAATTTCGTAAAGATTCATCACGAAGAAACAATGATCAAAGAAACCTTATTAGAAGGTTATGTTCATGGGGCATTTAATGAGCTGAATCCTGAAGCAATGCAATCTACTTTCCATGAAGATTTTGCCATCTTCTCACCTGGGAAAGAGGGGGCTATTAGCCGATATCCTATCAATACGTGGGTGGAAAACACCAAGAAGCAAAAGAGTAATCCAAACTTTGATGCCTCTAAAAATAAGTGGGACCATAAATTTAAGGCGGTAAAAGTAGCAGGCCATGCAGCAATGGTAGAATTAGAACTGCATAAAGACGGAAATCACGTTTTTACGGATTACTTATCGCTACTTAAATTTGAGGATCAGTGGAAAGTGGTAGCTAAGGTGTATCATCGCCACCAGTAAATTCTAATCTTAAAAAGGGAACTAATATGAAACGAGTTCCCTTTTGTGTTCTCTTGCCTAAAGCAAGTATCCCAATAACTGATTGATAATAGCGTATTTCACGCGATATTGAACTGGGAATATTACAAGGGAACTATATGGATATACGGGAAGTCACCCATCTTAGGATGATGCAACAAAGGGTAGTAGGTAGTGATATATCGAATCCCAAATTATTGTTAGAATGGATGGGGGCACTTCAAGCACAAGACTTCTCTATGTCGAAATGGGCACTTGGATGCAGACTACCTGGGTTAAAAGAGATAGATATTGTAGAGGCCTTTAATAAAGGTGAATGTTTGCGAACCCATGCTATCCGACCCACTTGGCACTTATTTAGCCCAGATAATATTAAGTGGTTGCTGAAATATTCTGCTCCCCACATTCGCAATTCACTTAAAAGTCGATATCAAAAGTTAGGGCTTACGGATAAAATATTTCATAAAGCGAGTTCAATTATAGTTAATGAACTTGTAGAGAAGAAAATTTGCCTTCGCCGTGAACTTATAGATTTATTGGAAGCACAGGGTATTGATACTTCAATGAATAAGGCTTCTTATATACTAATGGATATTGAACTCAGAGGACTAATTTGCAGTGGACCGCTGAGTAATAAGAAACAGACCTACACTTTAATTGCTAGCCTCGATTGCCAAGAATCCTTGTATTCAGAGAATAACAGTGATGCTGAAATTGCTAAAAAATATTTTACAAGTCGAGGCCCTGCTACCGTAAAAGACTTCGCATGGTGGAGTGGCTTACCACAACGGAAGGCTAAAGCTGTAGTAGAGAAAATCACCCCAGAATTGGATTCATATGTAATCAACGGCCAAGAGTATTGGATAGCAAAAACGAAGGTTGAAACCTCCTACGTTGATCAACAAGCCTTTTTATTACCTGCTTTTGATGAAATGGTAGTAGCCTACAAAGATCGCAGTGCCATCATCGAACATGAGTATTTGCCTCGCGCAGTTTCCCGCAATGGAATAATTTGGCCCATCGTACTTCTAAATGGACAAGCCGCAGGTACATGGAAACGAACCATTCGCAAGCAAGAGGTTATGATAGAGGTCAGCAGTTTTAGGGGGCTTAGCTACTCAGAACGAAACCAAATCGAAGAAGCCGCTCACCAATTTGCTAGCTTCATCGATAAAACTCCGAGAGTCTATTTCTTATAATCTATTACTTCTCGTATTCGTTTTTGGCATCATTCACCAATTGAACTAAATGATCGATATTCGATTTTTGAGTACTATAATTAGTGATACAAGCTCGAACCATTAGTGTGCCATGAACAGGATAAGTTGAAACCCATGCCAATCCAGATTTTACCACTTTAGATGTGATATAAGTAGCAAACTCAGAGTCATTTGCATACTCAGGGTGCGTGAAACAGATTACAGGAAAGGCACTTTGATTAGTGATTGTCCATCCATTCTTAGTCAATGAAGTTCTTAGGTACTCACCCATGTCTGTTTGGTGATTGATGACTTCCTCATATCCATCCCACCCAAAAAATAGTAGAGAGAGGTAGACCCTTAATCCCAGAGAACGCCTCGACCACTGCACGGAATGGTTGAATGGATCCACGATTTGGAGACCACCAGCATCTTTTGGCATATAGTTATTTGAAGTGCTAAAAGTCTCACTTAAGATGTTTGGATGTTGCGTGAGAAACATGCTTGTCCCCATGGGTACTGACATCCATTTATGAGCATCCATAGTGATCGAATCAGAATGCTTAATGCCTTTTAATAAGGGTTTCAATCGGTTGGAAATAATTGCGCTTCCACCATAGGCACCGTCTACATGGAACCATAGATTGTACTGCTTGGCTATGGAATGAATTGCGCTTAGATCGTCGATGGCTCCCGTTCCCGTAGTTCCGGCAGTGCCCACAACCATAAAGGGTTGATGCCCAGCATCTAAGTCTTCCTGAATTAATTGTGAAAGAGCTTCAGTATCCATGTTCAGATCGGATTGAACGGCAACATTTCGTACAGAATCCGAACCCAAACCAACCATACGGGTTGCTTTAACTATAGAGTGATGCGATTCATTTGAACAGTAGACCATGGGACGCTTATTTAAGCCCATAAGTCCTTTGACGGCATAATCGGGGAGTGCATGCTTCAATGCACAAAGTACGGCTGTTAGATTAGCTTCTGCGCCTCCAGTAGCGAACACACCATCAGCATTCGCAGTAGGGTAACCGAAGCGTTGCCCAAATTCTTTTATAAGAAAAGACTCCACTTCTGCAGCAAAAGGGGAGTGGCTCCATGCTGCAAGTTGAGGGTTGAAATATGCCGTGATGATATCAGAGAGTATCCCCGCAAAATTAGCTCGGGGATTGTATAACCCAAAGTAATCTGGATGTGGAGTGTGAACACTGAAAGTTTTTAATTTTTCAACCAGTGTGTTCGTGGCATCTAGTTCTGAACCAGATGCTTCAAACAGCTCTTGCACTTCCGTTTGAATTTGCTCGATATCAAGCGGTGGTGATACACGAAGCGAATCGGTATCAGCGTAGTAGCTTTCCAGTTTCCCTAATAAGAGCCCTAATAGTTCCTCACGTTTCTGAGGTGTTAAATCAAATGATGTCACAATGCTTCTTTTATAGATTTAACCATTACATCAACACCCTTTTCGATTTCTTGTGTGCTAATAGTTAAAGGGGGAAGGATGCGCAATACATTTCCACCAGCGGCATTACATAACACTTTATGGGTGAACATCTTCTCAACTACGGGACGAGCTTCACCTTTAAGTTCCACGCCAATCATCAAGCCTAAGCCGCGAACATCTACAACCGTATCAAGAGCTGCCGTTTGTGCTTTAATTAGCTCCATCATGTAAGCTCCTTTTTCATGAGCTTCATCTACTATGTTTTCTTCCTCCATGGTTTGAAAAGTAGCGAGGCCAACAGCACATGCAAATGGATTGCCTCCAAAAGTAGTACCATGGTTTCCAAATTGAAGGGCGCTGGCAATTTCTTCTTTAGCCATCATTGCGCCAATGGGAATACCACTTGCTAAGGCCTTTGCGGAGGCCACGATATCGGGTTTGATACCAAAATGTTGATAAGCCCAAAACTTACCCGTTCTTCCAACTCCGGTTTGGACTTCGTCGATAATGAGTAACACATTATGCTGTTTACAAAGCTCAACAACTCCATCTATAAAACTTTGAGTAACAACATGAACGCCACTGTTTCCTTGAATCATTTCAAATGTGATTGCAAGGGTTTGGTCATTTACCTTAGCTCGCAAGGCTTCTAGGTCATTAAAGGGTGATTGCTCGAATCCTGAAGGCAAGGGCTCAAATCCTTGTTGATACGTTTCTTTACTCATGGTAATAGTTGTTACACTACGCCCATGAAACCCATTACTAAGAGAAATAATCGGTCCCGTTTTCCCATTCTGATTCCCCCATTTCCGAGCCAATTTAACACAAGCTTCCATAGCCTCAACTCCGCTATTACAAAGGAATGCTCTGCCTAAGCCAGTAGATTGAACAAGCTTCTGAGCAAACTCACTTTGGGCTTCTGTATAATAGAAATTGGATAAATGGAGCATTTTATCCGCTTGAGCTTTTATAGCAGCAACAATTTTTGGGTGACAATGCCCTAAGTTGTTTACAGCAATACCGGCTAATAAATCGAGATATTCATTACCGTTAATATCCCACATTTTAGCCCCTTTACCATGGCTCATGGTTACGGGATAGCGGTTGTAAACTTGAAGGTGGTTTTCTTTCTCTAATAGTTGTGCGTTACTCATATAGGATCGGCTGGGAGTTTTAAAAAGGCTAAGATATAGAGTTCCAATTGTATTATGAAGTCAACTTTAAGATAGATATACAAAAAGGTGCATCATTAATACAAAATGGTGCAAGAATGGAGGATATAGGTTGAGTAGATTTGAGCAAAATAAATCCATCTATGACCTCATTTATCAAAAAGTACTTCGAAGCATTTACTAGCGCTTTATTTTTAATTCTCGCACTAGTAGTGGAGCATACTCTTGAATTTCAAAACCAAAGTTGGGTGTACTTCCCACTCTATGCTATTTCTTATTTAGCGGTTGGTATTCATGTATGGAAAAAAGCATTCGAATCCATAATGAAAGGCAATTTCTATAGTGAGTTTATGCTTATGGGTATCGCTACAGTTGGGGCTTTTGCCATTGGAGAGTATGCTGAAGGGGTAGCGGTTATGTTGTTCTATATGGTGGGCGAATATACCCAGCATGGAGCGGTGCATAAAGCTCGCCATTCCATAAAAAAACTAATTGATCAACAGCCGGATGTGGCAACCGTTGAACGCAATGGAAGCGAGCTTGAAATACATCCCTCAAAGGTGAAGATTGGGGAAGTGATTCGAGTGAAGCCTGGTCAGAAAGTCCCACTAGACGGTAAAATGCTAAGTGATGAAGGATATTTGAATACGGCTGCATTAACAGGAGAGTCGAAGCCCGTATCCCTTCAAAAAGGGGAGAGTGTTTGGGCAGGTTCAATCAATGAAGATCGCCCTATTCGAATAGAGGTAACAGCTGCATACCAAGATTCCAAATTGTCGAACATACTGCACTTAGTTCAAGAAGCTTCTCAAAGAAAAGCACCTACTCAACGATTTATCACTCGCTTTGCGAAGGTTTATACTCCAATAGTTGTATGGTTGGCCGTTGCGGTTACTTTTCTCCCATATTTTGTGGTCGATACATACGTGTTTGAGGAATGGTTTTATCGTGCCTTAGTATTTTTGGTAGTCTCATGTCCGTGTGGTTTAGTCATATCGGTGCCCCTGGGATATTTCGGAGGAATCGGCGCCGCTTCAAGAAATGGGATTCTGTTGAAAGGGTCGGATTATTTAGACCAACTGCGCTCCCTGAAAGCACTCTATCTAGATAAAACAGGTACTCTAACCGAGGGGACCTTCGATGTTCAGGAAGTCCACACCCGAAATGGATACAGCCAACAGCAAGTAATGCAATATGCGGCTACTGTTGAAAAGGAGTCCTCCCATCCTATAGCAAAAGCATTGACGAATTTTTATGGAACAGGGGAGCTTTTAGAAGTATCTAGCCAAGAGGAGGTAAAAGGGAAAGGGATTATCGCACAAGTTGGCGAAGACCGAATTGTTTTGGGGAATGCGGCACTTCTAAGTGATCATAAAATTCTGATTCATGAAAACTTGAATACCAAAGAAGCTCCCGTTACTCAAGTGTTTGTGGCTGTAAATGGTGAACAAGCAGGGTTAATTGTCATTTCTGATCGCATAAAAGAGGATAGTAAAAGCTCTATCGAAGCGCTTCGAAAGCTTGGGGTTGAGCGCATTGTTATGCTATCAGGCGATGCCCCAAATGTAGCCGAGTATGTAGGAAAGCAGCTTGGGGTGGATGAAGCTTTAGGCGGTCTTCTACCGGAAGACAAATATAACATTGTTGAAAAGGCATTGAACAAGGACTACAAGGTTGGCTTTGTGGGCGATGGAGTGAATGATGCACCCGTAATCACATTAGCAGATATTGGCTTTGCTATGGGAGGAATTGGTTCAGATGCGACTATCGAAACCGCTGATGTGGTTATTCAAACCGATCAACCAAGTAAGATTCCATTATCCATACACATTGCAAAGTTTACGCATCAAATTGTATGGCAGAATATCGTATTTGCTCTGTCTATAAAAGTAGGCGTGATGGCATGGGCCACTTTCGGCACGGCTAGCATGTGGGCAGCAATTTTTGCAGACGTTGGGGTAGCACTCATAGCTATCCTGAATGCCATTCGTGTGCAGTCGAAATTTTCGAACGGACATTCACTCATAGCATCGATTAAACATAACCGAAAAGACTATGAGGATGAAGAAAACGAGGCAAGTTGTTGTGCTTCAGGTTGCTAAAGTCGAAGCATTACTCCTCAATAATGCCACTGGCTGTACCTTGAATATCCATTTTGTCGAAAGATAAAGTGAATACAGTTTCGCCATTGTCAGAGGTGTAATCCAAGTTGCCTTCCAATTGAGATACAAGAGTTCTAACTAGGGTTAAGCCTACCGTTTGAGGGGTTTCTAAATCAAAGTCCTCGGGTAGTCCGGCGCCGTCATCTTTAATCTGAACATAGATTTTTTCGTTCTTTTCAGACAAGCTTACCAGTACATCTCCTGATTCTTTATCATTATATGCATGCTTGAAAATATTCGTCAATAGTTCATTCACTATAAGAGCACATGGAACCGCCTGGTTCACATTTATGATGATATCTTCAAGGTCAAGATTTAGCTTAATATCGTTCTTAGTAAGAATTGATGATTGAATATGGCCAACCAGCTTCGAAATATTCTCTTTTAAATTGATATACGACAAGCTTTCAGACTGATAAAGAAGCTCATGAATAATAGCTATCGATTGAATTCGACTCTGTCCATTTACAAGATGTTGCTTTACCTCATCATTATTGGACTGGTAGGCTTGCAGGTGCATGATACCCGAAACCAAAGCTAAGTTATTTTTAACTCGATGATGGATTTCGGTAAGTAGAATTTCTTTTTCTTTAAGCGACTCTTTTACTTTAGTTTCGGCCTGTTTTCTTTGGGTAATTTCAGTAGATATGCCGAATACACAATTTTCAAATCCACGAATACCCTTCAAAGGTACTTTAGTTGATAGGTAGATAGACTCCTCGCCATTCAATACTAAACGCTCTTCCAGTTCTACTGGTTTGCCGCTATCAATGGCTTCTATATCAGAAAGACGGATATTCTTGTCATCGTCCTCACCAATTATTTCAGCATCTTTTTTACCAATTACCTGTTCGTGTTCTAAACCGAATATATTTAAAAACTCTTGGTTAACGAATTTGAAGGTACCGTCGCGTTCTTTTACATAGATGATGGCTTTTGTTTGATCCATCATTTCTTGAAGCAGTTTCTGGTGGTAACGAAGATCCTCTTCCGCTTGAATTTGTTGAGTAATCTCAACACCAGTACCTAAAACGTATTTCTTTCCGTTCTCTTCAAAACAGGTGCCAGTCATGTAATAATAAGGGAGTTCACCAGTCTTTTTATTTTTAATCTGCACATACATCGAACCCGATTCACCCGTTCTAAAAACTTCCTTGGTTGCTTCTCTTACGTGTTTATGATCTTTGTCGAGATAGAATTCAAGCGGGCTCATTTGCTGAATTTCTTCTTTTGTATAACCTAATTTATGAGTGTAATGATCATTAATTCGAAGGAAATTAAAATCCTCATCAATCAAATAGAATAATCCACTAAACGAGTTCAACGCTTTATCGATAAAGGTTTTTTCAGTACGCAAAGCCTGTTCGGCTTCTAAGCGATCTTGAATCATAATACCCGTTCCAAGAATCACCAATTCACCGTCAATTTCATCTACGGTGCCCGACATCAAGAATGGGATATTTTGATTTAAGGTATTTCTTAAGTGAATCTCTACTTCAAGGTTGCCATTTACAAAAGCACCATGGAAGGCTTTTTTAGCTTTGTCGATTTCTTGAGGAGCTATAAAATCGATGTATTGATTTCCAATAATGTCTTCCTGCTCATGAAAGTTAAGTACTTCCTTAAGCTTGTTATTCACTCTTCGCACTTTTCCTTCTTGATTAATCATGAAGAAAATGCCGGGTAAGCTGTTTACAATTTTTTGATTGAGCTTCGATTGTTGTTTTATCGACTCCTCATATTGTACTCGTTCTGTAATATCACGCGTGATGGTTTGTATCTCTGTGAGTTCCTTAGTGATAGGGTCACTAATTACTTTACTGGTAGTTTCAACCCATCGGTAACTCCCATCTTTATTCCGCATTCGATATTCAACGGTAAGTGGAGCATCGGATTCAAATAACTTACGGTGTACTTGTTCTACACGTTCTACATCATTAGGGTGAAAGAAATCATAGGGTGATTGTCCCATTAATTCTTCAATAGTATAACCCATTACTTCTGTTGATGCGGGTGATACATAAATATAACTGCCATCAGGACCATGTCTTGCAATCATATCTGTCGCATTTTCAGCGATTAGTCTATACTTTTCTTTTTCTTGATGTAGGGCATCTAAGTTCTTTCGGCGTTCAAATAGTTGAGCTAATAAATGGCTACAGCTTTCAAGTGCATACTCAATTTTACTACGGTCTTGAATTTCTTGATTGGAATAAAATTCGAGAACAGCCTCTGTGTTTCCGCTTACTACTACAGGCATGAAATAGCCTACCTTAAGCTCACAGGCATTGGCTTCACTAAGTCGAAGAAAGGCTGAGTCCGTTTCTTTTATATCTAACCAAACATTTTCTGAACTAGCAGCAGAATGTCCCAAAATCCCTTCCCAAGCTACAAAATCTAAATCTTCAGAAATTTCTACAAAATTTCGGCACTGATCTTTGTCTACTAAGTACCACATTCCAGAACTTCTGAATACCGTTCCTTTTTCAGGGTGATCCGTTCTAAAATACATATGCCCTATAGGCCATTGTAGGAAATCACCAATCATCAACAAACACTCGTTTAACGCTTCTTTAAAACCGATACTTTTTTTGATGCATGCAGATAAGTCTTTTTGTAAATCTTGAACCTTTAGATCCCAAGAAAGTTTTTCACGAAGTAATTCTTGGTCTGTAACATCCTGAGCAACTACTAATTTACACGGATTCCCTTCATGCTCAATTGGAGTAGATATGATACGAACATAAAGTGTTGAGCCATCTTTCTTTTTATGTTTCCAAATACCAGCGTTGTTTAGCTCTTGACTATTCTTTGCTACTTCATTCAACAGTTGATCAACTTCAGAAGATGGACGGAGATCCAGTAAAGTCATCTCTAACATTTCTTCTTTACTATAGCCATACAGTTGAGCCGCCGAATCATTAACTTTTGTTAATTTTAGGCTCTTAGTATCAAAAATCCACATGGGATTCGGATTATCACTAAAAAATATTCCTATTTGCTGCAGCATTTGTGTTTCTATAGTTTCACTCAAGATTGTCCTTTATAGGGTCGCTAGCCGTGATTTCGTGTCTTTTGATTTCTCTCAAGTAGCTCTTGTACTCTCAACAATTATAGTATCGTCAAATAATTTGAATGAATTACTTTAATATTTTTTAAGACAAATCTTGCCGACCTTTCAGAACCGAGCATTTTCTTACGATTTAATTTTAAAAAATTTTCTTTAATGGCTTCATTAAACAGCCGTGATAAATCACTATTAATAGTTGGCATTCTTCTCATCGCTTTTAACTTGAGGCCCGCTTTGGCAGGACTCGGACCATTAGTTGCATTCATCCGGATTGATACAGGATTATCGAATACTTTATTAGGTCTCTTGACTACTTTACCGCTTCTAGCATTCGGCATTATTTCAACATTGACCCCATTATTTACTCGAAAGTGGGGCATTGAAGGCACCTTATCATTAGCGTTATTTTTGCTTGCCCTCGGTTCGGGACTTCGAGTGTTTCCTCAAGCATGGGTTCTTTTTTTAGGAACGGCATTATTGGGCATTGGGATCGCTTTTGGGAATGTACTTTTACCAAGCTTAGTGAAACGGAATTTTCCAAAGCGATCGGGATTCATGACGAGTATGTATTCGGGCATGATGGGCGTTGGAGCGGCTTTAGCAGCAGGAGTAAGTGTGCCCCTTACTGAATATTTGGCTTTAGGGTGGAGAGGAGCTTTAGGCATTTGGAGTATCCCCGCTGTTTTAGCATTGCTGATTTGGTTGTTTCAATTACAGAATGTGGAAAAGTCTTCTAGAAATAGAAGTTTTAGAAAGGCCATGAAAGATCTTGGGAAATCCTCTTTAGCATGGAAAGTGGCTCTCTTTATGGGCTTACAATCATTAGCTTTTTATGTAGTACTGGCATGGCTTCCTGATATTCTTCAAAGCCGTGGTATGGATAGCTCGATGTCGGGTTGGATGTTGTCCTTATCACAAGCTATGGGGGTAGTAGGTTCATTAGTTATCCCAACTTGGGCGGGTAAATATGAAGATCAGCGATTTTTAGTGTGGATGTTGATCGGTTTAGAAGCGATAAGTTTGATAGGCCTTATGATCCCTAGTTTGTGGTTGGTGCCATTCTGGGTTTCGGCTATAGGTTTTGCGCTTGGCGGAAGTTTTGGTTTAGCTCTACTCTTTATTGTACTTCGGTCAACGAATACAGAAACAGCCACCGAACTATCTGGAATGTCTCAATCTATTGGGTACTCTTTAGCCGCAATAGGCCCAATTTTAATTGGAGCTATATTCGATGTTACTCAAAGCTGGTTCTATCCCTTACTTTTTTTATTCCTCATTGTCTTTATCAAATTGTATATGGGATTGGGAGCTGCAAAACCAGTTTCCTTAAAACAAAAATAGCCTTACAGAACTGCAAGGCTATTTGAGTATACAAGCATTAGCTAAGTTATTTCAAACTAGCAATTACTTCACTAAAGGCATTAATGGTGTAATCTAAATCTTCATCCGTTAGTGAGTTGGAAAGGAATAGAGCCTCGAAAGGGGATGGTGGCAAGTACACTCCTCGTTCTAGCATGCCATGAAAGATTTTAGCAAATAACTTCTGATCCGTGGTGTTAGCTTCATCAAAGCTATGTACGGTTTGATCCGTGTAAAAAATACCCACCATGGAACCAACACGAGTGTTGTAGGAAGGAATGTTGTGTTCATTAAGAACTTGTTCCATACCCTGTGCTAGCTTTGCCGACTTCGCCTCTAATTCAGCATAAATTTGTGGATTGTCGCGGAGTTTTTTCAATAGCGTGTAACCAGCAGCCATGGCTAAAGGGTTGCCAGAAAGAGTGCCCGCTTGGTATACAGGCCCTGTAGGTGCTACATATTCCATGATTTCTTTTTTACCGCCATACGCTCCAACGGGTAATCCAGCACCAATTATTTTCCCATAGGTCACTAGGTCAGCTGTAACGCCATAAAGAGCCTGAGATCCACCGAATGCAACTCTAAAGCCTGTCATAACCTCATCCAAGATGAGAACAATGCCTTGCTCATCACACAGTGAACGTAGTCCTTCAAGAAACCCATCTGCAGGAGGAATACACCCCATGTTACCCGCTACTGGTTCTAATATGATAGCTGCTACTTCATCTTTATTAACTTCAACTATGCGTGTTACATCTTCTAAATCGTTGAAGCGAGCTATGAGCGTATCTTGAGCCGTGCCAGGTGTAACTCCGGGACTACTAGGTTGACCCATAGTAAGTGCACCACTTCCAGCTTCAATCAGGAATGAATCACCGTGACCATGATAACAGCCTTTAAACTTAATAACTTTATTACGGCCGGTATACCCTCGAGCCACACGGATAGCACTCATACAGGCTTCCGTGCCTGAGTTTACCATTCTGATTTTATCCACGCCCGGTACAGCTTCTGTAATTAATTCAGCGATATCAATTTCCAGTTTGGTAGGTGCACCGAATGACGTTGAATGCGCTGCAATGTCTTGAACGGCTTTAATTACATCCGGTTCAGCATGCCCAAGAAGCATGGGACCCCAAGAGCTTATATAATCGATATACTTATTGCCGTCTTCATCATATAAATAAGAGCCCTTGGCTTTTGAAATAAAGATAGGAGTTCCACCAACGCTGTTGAATGCTCGAACAGGGGAGTTCACTCCACCTGGGATTACATGTTGCGCTTTCTCGTATAATGCTTTGCTGTTCGTGTAATTCATAATCTTAATTTGATTTCAAATACTTTGCGGCTTCTTTGGCAAAGTAGGTTGCAATTAGGCTTGCTCCAGCTCTTTTAAAAGCTATGAGCGATTCCATCATAATATCTTCTTCATTCAGCCATCCTTTTTCTGCTGCGGCTTTGATCATCGCATATTCCCCAGATACATGGTAAACAGATACAGGAACATTGAAGGTGCTGCTAATGTGTTGCACAATATCTAAATAAGGTAGTCCTGGTTTCACCATTAAGATGTCGGCACCTTCTGCAATATCTAGCGCAGCTTCTCTAAGTGCTTCTTGTGCATTTGCCGGATCCATCTGGTAGGTTTTTTTATCACCAAAACCCGGAGCTGAATCGAGGGCATCTCTGAATGGGCCATAATAAGCCGAAGCATATTTGGCACTGTACGACATAATGCCAACGTTTTCGTGTCCGTATTTGTCTAATTCAGCACGAATGGCTCCCACTCTTCCATCCATCATATCAGATGGCGCTACCATATCTACACCAGCTACGGCATGGCTAACCGACATAGCCGCTAGTACTTCAGTGGTTACGTCATTTACAATTTCACCGTCTTCCACTATACCATCATGTCCGTATTCTGAATAGGGGTCGAGGGCCACATCCGACATCACAAACAACTCGGGATAATGCTGTTTGATATGCCTGATACTTTGTTGCATTAAACCTTGGTCATTCAATGCTTCGGTTCCCTTGTTGTCCTTTTTCTCATCAGGAACTTTTACAAAAACCAATACAGAACGGATACCAACCTCAACAAGCTCCTCTAATTCGGCATTCAGCATGTCTAACGAATATCTGTAATAGCCCGGCATGCTGGCAATTTCCACTTTTATATTCGAGCCTTCAGTGATGAAAAGTGGGGCTATAAAATCAGAGGCCTGTAATTGAAATTCGCGCACCATATCTCGGATGGCTGCTGTTCTTCTAAGTCGTCGTGGTCGGTGATTCGGGAAATTCATAAGGGTACACTCTTTAGCTTAGCTATTTAAATTCAACCAGTCGATTGGTTTAAGGTGTTCAAGGAGTTTGGCTTCCGCAGAATTGGGTTCAGGTTGAAAATTATAATCCCAACGAACTCGAGGAGGTAAACTCATAAGTATAGATTCAATACGCCCTTTGGTTTTTAAGCCAAATAAGGTGCCGCGATCGTGAATAAGATTAAATTCAACATAACGTCCCCGGCGAATCTCTTGCCAGTAGCGCTGTTTTTCCGTCCAACTTAACTCTTTACGGCGTTCTACAATCGGTAGGTAAGCCTCTGTAAATGCTTGCCCAGCTGCTTTTGCGAAGTCGAATAAGTCATTGGCATTTAATTCGTTATCAGCACGAAGGTGATCATAAAATAACCCACCAACACCTCTTGTTTCATCGCGGTGATGATTGAAGAAGTAATTATCGCAAGCTTCTTTGAATCGAGGATAAAACTCTGGATGGGTAGCGTCGCAAACGGTTTTATGAACACGATGGAAGTGTTTAGCATCCTCTTCAAACAAGTAGTAAGGTGTTAAGTCAGCTCCACCGCCAAACCATTGATCTTTAATGGCACCTGTTTCCTTATCGTACAATTCAAAATAACGATAGTTCGCATGTACGGTAGGTATAAATGGGTTCTGAGGATGGAGTACTAAGGAGATTCCTGTTGCAAAAAAATCGGATTCTTCTGTTTCTAACTTCTCCTGTAAACTTTTAGGCAAAGCCCCTTCAACAGCTGAAATATTTACCCCACCTTTTTCAAAGATGTTGCCTTCCGAAATAACTCTTGTGCTTCCATATCCAAAGCCTTCACGTGTCCAGTCTTCTATCTTGAAGGTGGCTTTGCCATCAATCTCTTCAATGGCCGTGCAAATATGAGTTTGCAAGCCCGCTACTAATTCTTTGAATGCTTCTTTCTTGGAATCGAACATAAGCTATTAGTAACGATAGTTTTTAATGGTGTTAACGAATGCCTTTGCGTTTTCAACAGGTACATTTGGTAAAATACCGTGCCCTAAGTTGGCAATATGATTTTGTGGACCGAAGCGATCTAACATTTCGATGACTTCTTTCTCAATTTGCTCTGGAGTACTCAATAATTTAGAAGGATCGAAGTTACCTTGAACGGTCTTTCCATCGGCATGGAAACGAGCTTGTTCAGGAGTACAGCCCCAACCAATACCAAAGCCATTAACATTGGATTCCTTAAACAATGGATAGCTCCATTCAGCATCTTTACAGAACATGATGAGTGGCACACCATAATCTTCATTGGCGATATCTAGTAGGCAAGGCAGTGCGTACTTCTTGAAGTCATCAGGCCCTAATGCGGCTGCCCACGATTCAAATACTTGAAGAGCTTGTGCTCCTGCTGCTACTTGCTGATGCAAATACTCGATAGTTTGCTCAGTTAATACATTTAGCACATGTTGAGTCGCCTTCGTTTCTGAAAACAAAAAGCTTTTCGCCGTTGAAAAAGTCTTAGAACCTTGCCCTTCCACTAAATAACAGAAGTTGGTCCATGGTCCACCAGCAAAACCGATTAAGGGAACACGTCCATTTAACGCCTTACGGGTAGTGCTAATAGCATCGTACACATACTTCAATTCATCTGTAGCTGGACGTACTTTCACATTCATTGCTTGTTCAGCGGTACGAATTGGGTCTGGGATATAAGGACCGAAGCCAGGCTTTAATTCAACTTCTGTACTTAAGCACTCAAGAATTACCAAGATGTCAGAAAACAAGATAGCTGCATCAGTGCCTACAATATCAATAGGTTGAAGGGTGATTTCACAAGCTAACTCTGGAGTTTTAACACGCTCAAAGAAGGTGTACTTTTTGCGTAATTCCATGTACTCTGGCAAGTATCGGCCAGCTTGGCGCATCATCCAAACAGGAGGGCGTTCTGTTTTTTTGCCTTCAAGAGCATCTAGGAAAAGTCGGTTTTGTAAAGGAGTACTACTCATTAGCTATAGTATTGCGTAAGGGTTTTGGATAGAGATTCGATGGTGGCCTGTTCAGGCATAATAATATTTTGAAAGCCATATTCCGTGGCCGCATTTGCCGTAGTAGGACCAATACAGAACACAGTGATTTCTTCTGGAATTTCATTAGCAGATGAAAATGCTTCAATAGCGCTTGGGCTCATAAAAATCATGGAGTCGTAATTTGGCACTCCAGCTTCAGTGTACTTTTTTAAGGTAGAATACACTTCAATGCTTTTAACTGTGATACCAGCCTTGGATAGATCTTCAGTTAAAGTGCTGGCACTTAAGTTGCCTCTAAAATGAACTACACTTTTAACGTCCTCTTGGAGTATCAATTTGCTCAATGCCTCAGCATTATACACATCAGGATATGTTGCTTTTATCCCATGTGGACTTAACAACTCTGCTGTTTTTGGCCCTACAGTGAAACAATGTTCAGGAGCTGTCAATTCGGGCAGTAGGTTTTGAATGGATAGCACAGCATTTTTACTCGTGAAAATCCATGCATCAACATTCTCAGGAATGGAGTTTTTCCATTCACTCACTGGCCTAAAATCGATTTGAATGAAAGGGGTGATATCGAGTTGAAAACAGGGAGAGCTCAGCAGATCAATATTTTGATCTGATAATTCAGTAGTAAGTAATACCCTTGGGGTACTCATAGCTCTACTCTTTATTCATAATTTGTAAAGCGCCTAATTCAATAAGCTCTTCCGCAAGCTCTTTTCCTACCGAGGAGGAAAAAGTATCGATAGGATATGATTTATCAATATCTAATTTCTTGGATCCATCGAGCGATAGTACAGCACCTCTAAATCGAATTTGAGTATTATCTGCTGTTGGTTGTGCTAAAGCGGCAACCGGTGAGGAACAACCTGCTTCTAAGGTGTTCAAGAAAAGGCGTTCACTTTCTACGCATACTCGAACAGCTAAATCATCGATTTTCTTTAAGATTTCTAGAATCTCAGGGTCATTCTTAGTTACAATGCCAAGTGCACCTTGTGATGGAGCTGGAAGCATCCAATCAAGTACTTCAGATACTCTCTCTTCAAGCTCAAGGCGTTGTAAACCCGCTGCTGCAAACACAGCTCCGTGCCAGTTACTGTTATCTACTTTGCCTAAACGAGTAGGAACATTGCCTCGTAAATCAGTAACCGTGTCATTAGGAAATTTATTGAGCCACAATGCTTTACGTCGAATACTGCCGGTAGCCACTATTCGAGGTGAAGGGTCTTCGTTTTTTGTATTCGGACGTACTAATACATCAAATGGGTTCTCACGTTCGGGAACAGCAGCAAGTACTAAATCATGTTCAAGTACTGTAGGAATATCTTTCAAGGAATGAACAGCTAAATCAATACGGCCTTCAACCAAAGCGATATCGAGTGCTTTAGTGAACACTCCTTTGTCGCCCAGCTTATGAAGAGGGATATCTTGGATTTTGTCGCCAAAAGATTCGATTTCAACAAGTTCAGATTCGATACCTAAATTTTGTAATCGAGATTGAACATAGCGTGCTTGCCACAGGGCTAAATCACTTTTTCGCGTTCCTATTCTAAGCATCATTCAATATTTTTTCGAATTCTTTATCTAGGCGGTCGATATGAATGGCCATGATCTTCTTTTTGATACGATGCGTCACTTTCTCAAGGTTTTTATAGGCATCGTTATCGAGCTTGTTCTTCACTTGCTCTAATTCAGAATCGGTGATGGTGGATAGGCGCTCTTCAATTTCCTTGATGCGTGGAAGCATAAAGTTATTGCGGTCAATCTTGCGGAGGTATTCTGAAAGTTCTTCATCAATAATCTGCTGAAGAATAGGAATGGCTTGCTTCCGCTGCTCAATGGCTTTTTCATTGGCTTCCGTGATGGAATCCATATCAATCAGCGTGATACCATCAATGTTGGCAACGGCTGTATCAATATTTCTTGGCACAGATAAATCAATAAGCAATTTATCTTGATGGGTACCTGTTAGGTGTTCAGGACGAACAATAGGCTCTGTAGCTCCGGTGGCAGTGATAATTAAATCAGCTTTTTCGATTTCCGCTTGAAGCTTCTCAAAGGAATGAGCTTTGATGTCGAATGATGAGGCTAAATTTTTAGCGCGATGGATGGATCGGTTAACAAGAGAGATGTGCTGAGCACCATTCGAAATCAGGTTCTTACAAGACACTTTACCCATTTTCCCAGCTCCGATTAATAGAATCTGGATGTCGGATAAGTCTTTGAAGTGTTCAAGTGCAACTTGAGTAGCAGCAAAGCCAACAGAGGCTGAACCTCGGCCAAAATCAGTTTCGGTTCTACTACGCTTATGGGCCTTTAGAACAGATTGGAATAGTTGATGGAATTCACCCGATAAGTGGTTTTTACTGGCTTCTTTATAGGCTTTTTTGAGCTGTTGTATGATTTGAACATCACCAAGAACTTGAGAGTCTAAACCAATGCCTACTCTAAATAAATGCTGATAAGCATCTTCATCAGTATGGATATATCCATGCTCATGAAGAAACTCTGGCTTTGTATTGGTTGACTCACATAACGCTTTGATTAGTACTTCAGGAGCACAAAATCCATACATCTCAGTACGGTTACAAGTATCCAGAACTACCGCACCACCCGGAATATACCGTGTATAATGACGTAGCCTGTCTTTTCTTTCGCCGTCTAAGTAAAATAATTCGCGTATAGAGACATCACTTTTCCAGTGAGAAATTCCAACTATACTAAATCTCATTCAATTAACACCTTATTATCCAATCCTTTCCATCAAGCATTGAGTATACCATAGAAATGTGAAGACTTTATGAAGGAAGCTTCATATTTCTAAATAAATCGGCTATTTCGGAACCACCGTGCACACAATCGGGAATAGAAACTCCCCATTTGAAATTACCACCTATATAGAATTTTGGGTGTTTCTGTTCAAAGGCATCCATTTGATTTCGAATTTTATGATAGCCAATGTGAAATTGTGGAATTGCATGCTTCCATAACTTCGATTTCACTACGATTGGTTCCGCTTCTGTTTGCACAATAGATTTAAATTCATCGATAACGTGGCCTTCATCATTCAAGTGAATAGCAGTATTGTGAGCTCCACCAGCTAACAAGTTAAATTGCAATCGACCTTCTTTTGTATGAGCACCGAATAAGTTCGTTTTCCAAATAGCCCCAAGCAGTTTAATCTTTTCTACACGTGGTACTAGAAACCCGAATCCTTTTTGCTGGAAATCTATGTCTCTTTGATTAAATATAAGCTGTGTGGAGAGAATAGGGGGATATTGGATGTCGGATAAATGGTAGGAAAGTGTTGGGTCCCAATCCCTTATTAGAGAACTTAATACATACGCTGGAAGCGTTGAAATTATATGAGAAGCATTTGTCTTCCCTTCATTCAGAGTAATGGTATAGCCAGCATCTGATTTCTCAATCTCTCGAACTTCGTCGATAATTACATGCTTTTCGATTTTTGCATACAACGCATCCGTTAGGGTTTGTATGCCGTTTTTGAAGTTGAGAATAGTAGGGAAGTGTTTCTCTTTACCTCTTTTGATTATGATCCCCTTAAAAATGGAACCATGGTTTTTCTCAAACTCCATTAATGTGGGCACAATTTCCATAGCACTCATAGCTGAAATGTCGCCTGCATAAATACCTGAAAAAATGGGGTCGACAAGATATTTAGTGGCTTCTGAACCTATGCGACGCTCAAAAAACTCTTGTACACTTTCGCAGGGATGGTAATCACCTTTTATAAACGGCTCTTTCAAGATGCGCAGTTTATCACGAAAGGGTAGAATAGGTGATTTTAGTAGTGAGTTAGGGTGAGCTTTTAAAGCACAAAGTTGACCATCCCTAACAATGTATCGTGTTTTAAAATCTTCAGAAATAGTAAGAAGCTGAGATGAAATTCCCAGCTCCTCAATAAGTTTTAGAATACTACCGTCTTTATCTCTAATAGTATTAGGACCAAAATCTACGATACTTTGATCTATGGAATCAGATTGTATGCAGCCACCGGGTTTGCCTTTTTCAATAAGCGTAAACTCAATTCCAGCTTTATTAAGATAATACGCTGTTGTGAGCCCTGAAATTCCGCCACCCAATATGGCTACATGCATAAGAGTGTATTAACTAGTGGTTATTAACGAAGCCTCATAGACGTCTTCTAAAACAAGAGTACACCATTTTTCTAAGGCATCAATCCATAGATCGTTGTCGTTTAAGCAAGGGATGAGTACAAGTTCTTCGCCACCGGCTTCTTGAAACTCTTCTTCTCCACGGATGCCAATCTCTTCAAGGGTCTCAATACAATCTGAGATGAACGCAGGGCAAGCCACAGCTACTTTCTTTTTGCCTTCTTCAGCAAGGCGCTCAAGTTCTTTATCAGTTGCTGGCGTTAACCAAGGATCAACCCCAAGCTTCGACTGGAATGCCACACTATAAGTGAAGTCCATATCATCTAATTTGAGATACTCTGCTGCATTTTTGGTTGTCATAATATCTTGATGACGGTAGCAGAAGGTATGTGCAGGGGAGGCCACATTACAACAATTTTTATTCTTTAAGCAATGATCTCCGGTGATATCCCGACGCTTGATATGGCGCTCAGGTACACCGTGGTAGGAGAAGAGTAAATGGTCTAAATCGTCGGTTAAATAAGGACGAATAGATTCACCCAGTGCTTTTACATAAAGTGGGTCGTTGTAGAATGCATCTTTGATCTTCATTTTTATATGAGGGTAATGCTCTACGATAACATCCTTAGCTTTTTCAATCACAGTTTCTGAGGTCGCCATCGCATACTGAGGGTACAATGGAATTAAAAAGATTTCCTCTAAGTCAGGATTCATAGCAAGGAGGTCATCCACCCCTTTTTTGATAGATGGATTGCCATATCTCATTCCAAGTGAAATAGGGACATCATCCCCTAAACGTTTTTTCAATTTACTGATTACGTTTTCACTTATTACAATAAGTGGGGAACCATCTTCCCACCAAATGCTTTCATAAGCTTCACCCGACTCTTTGGGCCTAAATGGAAGAATTGCACCTTCAACAATCATTTTTCGGATGATTTCTGGAGCATCTATCACTCGTTTATCCATTAAAAATTCACGAAGATAGACTTTTACATCGGCTGGTTCATAAGTATCAGGTGAACCAAGATTAACTAATAAAATTCCAGTTTTAGATTGTGGCATCTCTAATTTAACTCTAGTTTGTTCTACAATTTTAAATACTAGCAGATCTATGTGAAGATAATATGAAGAATGAGCATCAAACTTCAGTACTTATAGTTGGTTGTGGTTGGTTAGGTACACAACTTGGGCACTATCTATCAAACAAAGGTCATACTGTTTGGGGTACTACTCGATCCAAAGAACGTTTTCCTGAAATTGAAAAACAAGGGATCATACCTGTGCAGTGGGAACTGTCTAAAGACCAAGAAAAGTTTCCCGATTTTCAACTTTTTGATAGCATCATTATTTCGATTACCCCTGGCCGGGGAGAGGAGCGATCTACCTATAAGCATAAGCTGAAACAATTAGGTGCACTATTAAAAGGACAAACAGATCAGGTAATAATGTTCAGTTCAACTTCAGCTTATAATGGATTGAACGGGGTAGTTAAAGAAGAGGATGCTGTTCCAGATAAAAAGAGTGAAAATGAGATATTAGCTGGAGAAGCCTATTTGCTAAGTGAAGTTCCAACAGCAAATATATTCCGTTTAGCAGGCTTAATAGGTCCGAATAGACACCCCATTAAGTATTTAGCGGGACGAACAGGGATTTCAAATGGCGAGGCTCCTGTAAACTTAATTCACTCTGATGATATTATTCGAATGGTTGAGAAGGGTATATCTAATAGAATTACTAAGGAGATTGTAAATGTATGCAGTCCACATCACCCAACTAAAAGTGTGTACTATAGAGAGGTCGCTCAAAAGTTGAATCTTGAATTACCTGAGTTTAAAAAAGGAGGAAGTAAAGAGAAGTGTGTAGATGGTAATAAAATTACTCAACTTCTATCTATAGAATATAAAATCGTTGATTTGCTAGATTTAGAATTGAATTTTTTGACGTAGAAAAATATTTAAGAATAGGTTTCATTGTAAAAAAATGAAAAGCTATTTTATTGCCCAAGGAGCTGAAACTTTACTGAACCCAATAAAAAGTAGTAGTTTAAATTGGTTTTATTGTTTCCGATAAAGGACTAGTGAGAATATTGCAAAAAGATATTAATGGCTGAAATTGAAAAAGAATTAAAGCTTTGGAATACCCCAAGTTTCAAAGGTGTACTGATAGGATTTGTTGTTCTAATCTTTTGTGTATCCATATCTACACTTCGCGTTCAAGTACTGAAAGAGGAACAACGTCGGGCTACTAATACTGTTGTAGAGCTGGTTGAACAGAACTTAGAGCAAACAATACAAGAGTGTTATAATATGGCTCTAAGTTTGGCACTTACAGTACAAGCCGATGGTACGGTTCGTGATTTTGAAGAAGTTGCCCAAAAACTAATAGAGAATAATGAGTATGTAGACATACTTGAATTAGTTCCAGATGGTGTTATCGAATATGTATATCCCTTAGAAGGAAATGAATCTGTTTTAGGCTATGATATAGCTAGCGATCCAAAAGTTAACCGTGAGGTTCTTAAAGCTGCTGAATCACGCTCCATGTATTTTGCTGGACCTATAGAGTTAAGGCAAGGGGGGAAGGCGGTATTAGGGCGTTTACCAATCTTTATTAAAGATGAATTGTGGGGCTTTTCAGCTGTAATTATTTCGTTAGATAATTTGGTAGAAAGCTCTGGAATGAATGCATTAGCTGAGCATCAATATTATTTCCAGCTCTCAAAAGTAAACCCTAATACTTTTGAAGAAGAATTTTTCCTCCCAATAAATAAAGAAATTGAGCTAGAAAATGTTGAGCAAGTAGAATTTCCGGAAGGGGACTGGAAATTATATGCTACATATGTAGGTAAGGATCAAGCATTTAATAGCCTCATTATCTTACTCGTCCTTTCGATAATATGCTCCATCTTAATCGGTTATTTAGCAATAGAATCATTTAAAAAACCTTTTCAATTACGCCGCTTAGTTAATGAAAAGTCTAGACTGTTAATGGAAAGTACGGCTCAGCATAAGAGAAACTCTGAAATTCTTACCTCTGTACTAGAAAGTCCCCGAGAGATGGTGATTTTTTCTGTAGACTCGGAATACAATTATCTAGCCTTTAACAGTGTGCATAAGCAACTAGCTAAATATCTTTGGGGAGTTGATATCCAGGTAGGTATGAATATGCTCGAAAATGTTACCGACGAGGACATGAAGGCGAAACTTAAAAGCGATTTTGATAGAGCTTTAAGTGGTGAATATTTTGATTATTCAAGCCAATTCGATTTAGAAGAAGGAGTATCTCATTTCTGGGATAATAGATTCTCACCTATTTATTCTCAAGAAGGGGATGTTGTAGGTATTACAGCCTATGTTACCAACGTAACGAAACGTAAACTAGCTGAAACCGAAATTGTAGCAGAGAAACAATTATCGGATACGATTATCGAGAGTTTACCAGGGATATTCTATTTATATAATCAAGAAGGTGAATTTTATAGATGGAATTCAAACTTTGAAAAAGTGACTGAGTATTCCTCTGAGGATATGAAAAAAGCACATCCATTGAATTTCTTTAGGGAAGAAGACCATCAGCTATTAACGGAGAAAATCCAAAATGTATTTGTAGCAGGGGAAGATTCCGTTGAAGCACTTTTTAAAACGAAAAGTGGAGATCTCATCCCTTATTACTTTACGGGTGCTGCAATCGATTACAAAGGCGAGAAGTGTTTACTTGGAGTTGGACTTGATCTAAGTGCAAAAACACAAGCAGAGAATGAACTAAAAAGAGTATTAAAAGAGCTTCAAACCCACCTGGATAACTCACCATTGGGGGTTGTTGAATACGATAGCGATTTAAATATTATTGGGTGGACTAAGCGCTGCGAAGAGATATTTGGATGGACAGCAGATGAGATCTTAGGCACTAGTGCTTATGATTTAATCTATGAAGCTGATTTAGATAAAACGAGAGAAGTAGGAAATAACTTACAAAGTGGTGAAGTAGAAGGGAACACCTCATACAACAGAAATTATACCAAATCTGGCGAGCTCATAGATTGCTTATGGTACAATTCAGTAATTAAAGATGACGATGGCAACGTTATTACTGTTATGTCTCTTGTAGAGGATGTTACAGAGCGGCGTAAAAATGAATTGGCCATCGTAAATAGTGAGCGTAAACTGGCTAACCTAATAAGTAACTTGCCAGGTTTTGTGTACCGATGTAGAAATGATGTAGGTTGGACCATGACCTACCTGAGTGATGCGTGCAAAGACATACTGGGATATGCATCTGAAGAATTAGTTGGAAGTAAAGAAATTGCATATGCCGATATCATTCTTCCTGAAGACAGGGAAAGAGTGTGGAAAACCGTACAAGAAGCCGTTAAGGAAGGAAAGCGATTCGAGCTACGCTATCGCATTAAAACCAAGAGTGGTGAAATACGATGGATGCTCGAAAAGGGAATGGCTGTTAAGGGTGGAAACGGAACCGAAAAACTTGAAGGGTTTGTACAAGATGTGACCCAACAAGTGGAAACTCAGACAGCTTTAGAGAATAATGCCAAAGAAAAAGCCACCTTACTTTCTGAGATTCATCACAGAGTGAAAAATAACCTCGCCATTGTTTCAGGCTTACTTCAGCTGCAAAGCCGTGAAGTAGATGATGAAGAACTCAAGTTACCATTCGAACAAAGCATCAATCGTGTAATTTCCATTGCCATGGTACATGAACTGATGTATAAATCACCCGATTTATCATCCGTAAATATCAATGAATACTTAGATCTATTGATACCGGCTATTGCATCAACCATGCAAGATTATAACAAAGACGTGACATTCGATATTCATATTGAAGAGTTTAATATGAATATCAACCAAGCCATTCCATTAGGGCTATTATTGAATGAATTATTTACCAATTCATTCAAATACGCATTTGTTGGAAGAAAAGAAGGGAAGATCTCTGTTACTTTAACGCACGATGAAGAAGCCGTTAAAATAGTTTATGAAGATGATGGGGTTGGTTTCCCTGAAGATACCGACTTCAATATCCCTACTAACTTAGGATTGAATCTAATTCATTCCCAAATTATGCAGCTTGAGGCGAGTTATAAAGTAGATACTAATAATAGATTTAGATTGGAGTTCACTTTCAATAGCATGAGTGATACTGAAGTGTCTGCTTTTAGTTAATCAATTCGATTACTGTTGAGGTACTTCGGTTAAGTTGCCATGAGCTCCACTTACAACTTCTTTAAACTTAAAGTCTAATCTAAATTGATTATCTGAATTGATGGAGTATTCTGCGTCTAATTGAGCAAGTAGTGTACGAATTAAAGTGGTCCCCAAGGAATTAGTTCGTTCAAAATTAGCTTCTTCGAAACCTGGGCCATTGTCACAATAGCTAACAGTATACTCACTGTTTTCATAATCAATAGAGATGCTAATGAGCGCATCATCATGATCATCAAAGGCATATTTTAGTGAGTTCGTTATTAACTCATTAAAAAGGATTCCAAGAGGTATGGCTTGGTTAATGTTCACATTGATGTCGTCCATATTAACTTCAAGCTCAACCGCTTGAGGCATAGTCATACTTGAAATTATTTCTATACCAAGCTGATGAACATATTGTTTAAAAGGGATATCCGACAAGCTTTCTTCATTGTAGAGTAACTCATGAATATTGGCTATAGATTTAATCCTTAAACTCGTTTCAGCTAAGATACCGCTCAACTCATCATTCTTTAGTTGAAGCCCTTGTAAGTTTAATAAACCTGTTATGATTGCAAGATTGTTTTTTACTCTATGGTGAACTTCTGCAAGCAGTAACTCCTTTTCAGCCAAAGACCGCTTTAAACTATTCTCTTTCTCTACAAGTGGGCTTACATCAGATACAATTACCAGTACATTTTCGAGATTGTTTTGCTCATCGAAAAGTGGACTCGTATTGATTTCAATAAAGATATCATTCCCCTCTTTATTGGTTCTTTTTAGGCGTTTATTGCGAAGCACTTCACCCTGCTGAATTTGGTCGATGATGGTGTAGTATTCTTGTAAATCATCTTCGCCTAAATAGGGTAAAAAATTTCCGATTACTTCTTCCTTTTTATATCCAAAAATTTGTTCTGCGGTATGATTCCAAAAGTCAGTAACGATGCCTTTTGCGTCAATAAGATAAATACCTACAGGTGATGTATGGAGGAGTGCGCGAATTTTACGTTCTGACTCTTTAATTGAATCTTGTACTTTTTTCTCCTCTGTTACGTCAATTATAACTGTATCCCACTGTACGCTACCATCTGGTTGTGGTTCGGGGGTTCCTTTAGAAGATAACCACTTCAATGTTCCAGAGGGGGTAATAACTCTAAAATCCTTCTCCCAAAGAATCATGTTCTGTGCCGAGTGTACCACCGATTGTTTGACACCTTCGATATCATCAGGATGAACTAAACTCCAGACATTAGCAGTATCTTCAAGTGGTGCTGATTTTGGGATTTCACCCAGTTCCTCAATTACATCATTTACATAAAGAATGGCATCGGTTCCATTCGGATATAAAACATATTTTAATACCAACACATTGATGTTGTTGGTTATGTTTTTCAGTTGTTCATCTTTCTGCTTAATTTTTAATTGAGCCTTTTTCGACTCTGTAATATCTCGCAACGTACCCATTACTAAATAGGGCTCGTTGTTCTTATCAAACTTAAAATCTCCCGAAATTTCAACATATTTTAGATTCCCATTAGAATCAAAAATGCGTCCTTCCAATTTATAACGCTGGTACTTTTTGTTGTATACGGGTTCTTTAAATAAGTCAACGTCATCTGGGTGATAAAAAGATCTTAACTCTTCAAGATCTGGTGTTCCAAGCGACTTATCTACTTCGAATATTCTAAACATTTCATCCGACCATTGTACATCGAGTGTGTTTAGGTCCATCGACCAACTTCCAAGCTTCGCAAGCTTTTGAGTTTCTTTAAGAAGCATTTCACTTTTTCGAAGTGAGTCGGTTTTATCTTTCAATTCTAGCTTAAGTGCTAAATTTAGAACCTCTCGTTCAACGGATGAGTGAAGACGGTTTAAATCATTTTTTCGAAAATGATCATTGGCTTTGTTCTCAACTATAAACCGTATAACCGAAGATTCATCTAGCTTATCTGAAATTATAAAAATGGGGTGGTAAGGCGACTTTTGGCGTACAAAGTTGAGAATAGATGAACCGTTATAATCAGGATTGTCCAAGTCAACGATTACTAAATCAGGAACTCTTTTTGAATAGTGATTTTTAAAAATTTCGAAACCGGTGGTGGTAGTAAGTTTATAATCTCTTTCTAATCTGCGTAAATGATATTTAATTTCATCAATGTCAGATGCAGTATTACCTGCCAACAATATTTTTATAGACCGCGTCTGAACCATTATAACCCGCTTGATGAAATTTATACCTTTTGCTTATCGTCTATTCATTAACAATATTTAGTAATTCATTAACGCTTTGAACTCTAGTGATTTACAAAAAAGTAAAGTAAATAGTTCAATAGCCTCTTTTTTAGTATTAAATACCTAACACTCATGAAAAATTTTCTAATCATATTTTTGCTTGTACTAGGAACAAGTGAAGTAATTAATGCTCAAAATAATGCTGACGAACGTGCTATTCTATCAAATATTAATACCCTTTTTGACGGCATGCGCACAAGTGATAGCAGCATGGTGAGCAGTGTTTTCTTATCAAATGCTAGTATGCAAACTGTTGTTGAAGACGAGAATGGAATAAGCCAGCTTCGTTCAGGTTCGTTACCCCAATTTCTAAAAGCTGTAGGAACCCCGAAATACACAATCTGGGATGAACGAACCGCGAATGTAGAAATTAAAATTGATGGGGCACTGGCGATGGCTTGGGTACCTTATTCATTTTATGCTGGAGATCGCTTTTCGCATTGTGGGGTAAATCAACTACAATTCATTAAGAAAGATGGTACATGGAAAATATTTACTATTGTAGATACTCGGCGACCAACTAATTGCATAGCAGATCTCTAACTCTAAAATTGTACATATGAAAAAGATAACCGCAGCACTTTTGTTAATAATGGGTGCGACCACGCTCAATATTCAAGCACAAACGAACAAAGATTACTCAAGTGATGTAGAGAGTATAGATGCTATTATATCGGCTCTCTACGCTTCAATTTCTGGAGAAAAGGGCGAACAAAGAGATTGGGATCGTTTTCATAATTTATTCATTGATGATGCTCGTTTGATATCAACGGGAAAAAATCGTGAAGGTAAAATCGTATATCGATCCATGTCTACCGCAGACTATGTGCCATGGGTAGATAAAGCGTTTTATGAAAAGGGCTTCTTTGAGTACGAATTACACAAAGAAGTGCATCAATTTGGGCATATAGCGCAAGTGTTTAGTACCTATGCTTCTAAAAGAAGTAAACACGATGCAGAACCATTTTCTAGAGGAATAAACAGCATTCAGCTTATGCATGATGGAAGCCGATGGTGGGTGGTTACAATCTATTGGGCTTCAGAATCAGCAGATAATCCTATACCTGCTAAATATATGAGTGACAACTAATTATTGTCCATCTTTACTCTTTAAAAGAGCATCCACAATTTTAGCTTTTGTGGGGTCAGAATATATACCAAAGCCAATGATAAGGGTGCCTTTGGTACCATCAGTGGCTTCAAGGGCGTATACCGTTGATTCACTTCCTGGGTCTGTACCAGCATCTTGGTTGTAAGACTCTACGATTTTAAGGTCATCGATAGTAAACGATTGATCAAGCTCTTCGCAGGTAATACTGTTGTCTTCGATTATAAAATTATGTGTATATCCTTTTTCCTTAAAGGACTCTACGGCGTCAGCTAAATCTCTATACATAATAGTTTTGGGTTAGGGTTAAAAAAAAAGCCTTTCATTACTGAAAGGCTTTTTAAAGAAATGAGTTCCAAATTACTCAGCATTCTTTTTTGCTTGAATTTCAAGACGAATGTCCTGAGCTAATTTCTTTAAGTCCTGAAGTCCTTTACGTGCACGTGTACCGGCTGCTTTGTTTCCTTTATCGTAAAATTTCTCCATTTCAGCTGAAACTTGTTCAACTAAACCTTGTAATTCTGTTACTCTACTCATTATGTAACTCCGTTAATTGTTGTTTAAAATTTCTTCCTATTGGAATCTGCGCTGAATCTATCGAATAAGGGGTATCCAATCAAATTAAAAAGTGCATTTTTTTCACTTTTAAGCATAAAAAAACATCTTTTATTCTATTACTGAATGGTTTTTCAGCTTAGGCCACTCCGAAAATTGCATTGGTGTGGTTAAAATCACTCGATCAGTTACCTTTAATTGTTCCTCAGAAAGGTGCTTTTCAGCATATTCAGAAGGGATTTTTCCCCAATTTAACGTCATGCTATCCTCGTTGCTTTTAAAAATATCAGAACCTTGATGCTGTGAAAATAAAACCAGTTCTGAATCAGAAATTTCTTTGCTCAAAAACTGAATGAGTTCAATTGGATCCACATAAGTTGGTTTTCCACCGTCATTTATCAGACTTGATAGCAATAACATAGGAGTTTCAGGCAGGCTTTGGAGCGCATCATGATTCAATTTGAGCGTTCCATCCTCTTGGCGACTAATAAGTTCTTTCTGGTACGACTGTAAACCAATGGTAGATATGCCATGATCGGCAAATAAGGCAACAAGTCTTCTATTCAAATCCATGATGGCACGCTTACGAGCATCTTCGCGCATCATACCCGTTTGCATGAGTCTATTAGTATACTCGCTATCGCCATGAATGATAATTCCTTGGCGATTTTTATGCTGACTTAATGATTGGGCAAATGATTTAAGAAATACAGGATGATCAAGGTGTTGAAAATCTAAAAAGGCTACGTAATTCTTCAATGGTTAAGAGCTTAAAGTATTGGATGTAAAATTAAAGGGAAGTAAATCGGAAATAGCGTGTGTAGAGATAGTATCATCGGAGTGATACATATGGATCGATTTCTTAGCCATATGCTGATGTATAACTTGCCTACATGCTCCACAGGGGCTGCTTACTTCTCCTTTTAAGGTGTGTACATAGATTTCTTTGAATCGTGTATAGCCAAGGGCAAATGCCTTGCTAATAGCCACACGTTCGGCGCATAGCCCTCTACTCCAATCTGAGACTTCAATATTCACCCCAGATATCCAGCCATCTTCCGTCTTTATAAGTGAAGAGACTGGGAAGTCTGAATGCATGGTTTTGGCATTACTAAGTAGACCTTTTAAAGTGTAACTCACTTCTTGAGCTAACTCACTAACTATATCATCAAAGAGTTCTATGTTAGTAAGGTCGTCAACAATTTTAACTTCTAAGTCGAATTCAGTTATCCAAAAACTCTGTTGCTCAAGCGGCTTTCCATGTGTAATCAGCACTTTTGGTTCATCATTGCTAGCCAAGCAAAAGCAACATGCTGCTTGAATAGCTGATACCGTTAATGGGAAGGATAAATTTTCTACGCGAACGCCCACATAGTTTTTTCCAGAGGCACCTTGAATGATGCATGCATTTGCGTTTTTTGAATAGGGAACAAACGCGCGTTCAAATAATTGATTCCAGGTCATAGTTTTTCTTTGATTGCGGAATAAGCAGCATCGGCTACCGCAGCTCTAATTCGGCTAATTCTTTTACCATAATCTCTAGATGGAAAAGTACGGTTGGTTAATAAAATAACAGCCATGTTTTTTTCGCGGTCGATCCAGAGGCTTGTTCCAGTAAAACCGAGATGGCCAAAAGTATCATTACTACTTAGTTGACCTGCGGTTGTAAAGCCGGATTCGCTACGTCGATCAAAACCATATCCACGACCACTAAGTTCAGATTGCTCTGATGTGAACAGGTTGATGATTTGTGGGCTTATATATTGTTCAGTGCCATAAACACCTCCATTAAGTAGCATGGTGCTAAAGCGGCCCATATCTACTGCATTAGAGAAGAGGCCTGCATGCCCAGCTACTCCATCCATGAAGTAGGCTCTCTCGTCGTGAACCATACCTTGCACGAGCCCACGATGGTAGGTGTCATCAATTTCAGTAGGTGGTATTCGATTTACATACCAACGACTTACCTTCTTAGGGTTGAAATAGGTGGCACTCATCCCCATTGGATAAAAGAATTCTTTGCGCATAAAACCATCTATGCGTTGCCCTGTGATTTCTCCTACTATTTCAGCTAATAAAATCATGCCTAGGTCACTATATACATATTCAGTTCCTGGCTCGTAGGTAAGCGGTTCGTTTTTAATGGCTTCAATAATCTCTTTACGAGTTTTAAGTGAATCAACATACACTCTGAAAGGAGGGAGGCCAGATTCATGCAAGAGTAACTGCCCAATTGTGATATCTTTTTTGTCGTCGGTATCGAATTCAGGTATGAACTCAGAAACTTTATTCGAGAGCTCAATTTTTTCATCATTGATTAACTTCATCACAGCGGTAGTGGTAGACATCACCTTTGTAATAGAAGCTAAATCAAATACATCCGATTTTTTAACAGCTTTGAGTTTCTCATAATCATGGTAACCAACCGCTTCACGATATATCATTTTGCCATCCTTCACCACGGCCGCTACAGCACCTGGGAATACAGAATCTCGCACGGCATCTCGAAGAATATCTTCTATTTCGTATAGTTTGCGAGAATCAACACCCACATCTTCAGGATCACCGAATCCCATTACGGTATGTGGAAACTCTAGACCGTCTCCAATTTGGTACATCCCGGGAATTTCGATAGTGAGTTTTCCTCCAACATCAGCTGCACCAAACATAGCAGCAGCAACGGCATTCATTTGATTGCTCGAATTATACCAACCCATTATATGGACATCGGTATCACTCAATTCGCTTACTGTGTAAGGGTTACCAAAGGCTACTAAAGCCGATTTCTTATTTCCCTTTAGAACCCTGCGTAGAAATGTAAGTTGGTCTCGGCTGAACTGAATGGAATTACCAGTGCTTAACCGAATGAATGCCCCAATAATGATTAAATCAACTTGTTTGGCTTTTCGAAGGATTTGATCCTTCTCTTTATTGGTAGTGCGCTCATCAAAGGCAAAGAAGTTAACGTTCGGGTGAAAGTCTCTAACAGCAGAGGCAAATCCATTCCCCGTTGTTCCGGTTACGCCATCAGAAATGGATAACACCATAATGTTCTTAAAGCGAGTTGGGTCGATAGGGAGGATGTCACTCTGATTCTTAAGTACGGTAACCGACTCTTTAGCAATCTTTCGAGCAATTGCATCGTGTTCATGACTTCTAATCACTTCGTCGATCTTGTCTATGTCTACAATATTCTCGCCATCAAATAAGCCAAACTCTTGTTTCCAAAGCAGCAGTTTCCTGTAAGATTGATTGATGCGTTCTTCGGTGATCTCACCATTTAAAACGGCTTGTTCAACTTCATTTATGGCCGTGTACACATCTGGACTAATGAGCATGATATCCGCTCCAGCTTTGAGTGCTCGTACAACCGCTCTACCGGGAGAATACTTGGATGTTATACCTTGCATTTCAAGTCCGTCGGTAACAACGAGGCCATCAAATTTGAGAGAATCAGCAAGGATATCTCCGAGAATCACTTGATCTAAAGTGCCAGGGAGGTCTTTTTCTGAGCTAATCTGTGGAAAGGCAATATGTGCACTCATGATACTGGTAATCCCGTTATCAATGGCTGCTTTAAATGGAATAAGCTCTAAAGAATCTAAACGGTTGTAGTCGAAATCTAATACCGGTAAGCCAATATGTGAGTCAGTATCTGTGTCGCCGTGCCCCGGAAAGTGTTTTGCAGTGGCCACTAATCCTTCACTCTGAACACCCTTAATGAATGCAGTACCAAATTCGGCTACAATATGTGGATCTGCAGAAAAAGATCGAACGTTAATAACGGGATTTAATGGATTGTTATTCACATCTAAAACTGGGGCAAAAATTTGATGTACCCCTAATGCTTTGGCTTCACGAGCGGTTACTTGGCCTGCCAGATATGCATTGAATTTATCACCCGAAGAAGCAACGCCCATTGCAGGGGTTATACGAGTGGTGCCTGAAACACGCATTGCAGCCCCATATTCCATGTCTTGAGTAATCCATAAAGGAATATTGCTCAACCGCTGTAGCTTGTTGGTCAGTATAGCCTGATCATAAATTTGCCCTTGCATAAAGATGAAACCACCCACTTTATGCTTAGTTACCAAATCGGTGAGTTCTTTGTAGGTATGCGTGTCTTTATTCGTGAATCGCCCATAAGCTCTTACCACAAATAGTTGACCAATCTTTTCCCTCAAGCTTGCATTCTTAACTAGCGAATCGATATCAAACTTATAGGGCGGGGGAGTAGCTATACTTCTTGACTCCATGGCTTTGTATGGAGTTGGAGTCTCACTATTAAATGCTAGAGCGGGAATGCAAATAACTATGATCGCAATGAGCTTTATAAATCGATTCATCTATTTCCTAATGTAAATGTTTTGTTTGCTATCGTTGATGATATACATCAAGAACCACTGGGAGTTAGTTTCATTGTTTTGAGTTCTGCTTTTCTAAACAAGGTACTGTCTTGATACAGAGTTCTATACTGCCCGTTTAACCAAAGTTCCGTCTGATCACCATAATGATTCGACAATGGGTTTCCGGATTGCCCGGTTGGAAGTATGGTTCTAATTTCGCCTAAATTTGATAAATCAACAATGCGACGTATTGAAGCACCTAGAACCATTTCAAAAGGTTCATCCCAGCTGTATTGAGCATTATTTACCGTCATGCCATGTCCTCTAACGGCATAGGGACCTTTACTCAATAAGTTGTTGACTACGAGTTTTAGCACTTTGGAGGCATTCGAATCTTTAGCTGCATCCGCAAAAAGTGGGGGATCGAAAGTAATGGTATGAAGCTGCTCCCATCGCCATTCTTCAGATTCATTTCCTAAGGAATCACTCAAGAAATAAAGAGCTTCTTGCATGCTTTTTACTACCATGTCTGTCTTTGTCTCGATATCAGGGGTTAGAACATCATCAAAAAAGTAGGATTCTTCTTGTAGTAATTTCGAAAGGGTTCGAACAGGTACATTCTCATGATGTATGAAATTGGCATAAATTTCATCACCAAATTCATCCTTAAGGGTATTCTCAGCTAATCGATAGAAAAACACATCAAAAATAGAAGCTGCGGTAGCATTCTTAGAATAGCGATAATCCCAATTTTCTAGATAGGTGAGGGCATTATCAAAGTTGAAGGAGTTCTGAGAACGAATGATATCAATGATAATTGGAGTGAGCTCCTCGGCATGCTTGGATAGGTCGTCATTTTGAAGCTCAGCAAAAAGCTCAGGGGTTAGTGTCTGATGGCTTTGCAGAAACTCAGTAATACGTTCGATGCGAGCAGGCGGCTCCCAAAATGTGGCCAAATAATGCTTATAGTTTTCGGTAGTCAATTTGTTATTCGCATTTGCAATCCATCCTTTATCAGGATTGATTACATGAGGCATCTCATCAAATGGGATGTAACCTTGCCAATCTTCTTCTGGGTTCCAGCCTTTGCGCAATATGATTTTATTTCCAGTTCTAATTGGAAGCTTAGCGGTAGAGAACATCGCTATATTGCCATTAACATCTCCGTACATAAAGTTTTGCCCAGGTACGCCAAAATGAGGTAATACTTCTTGAAACTCTTGGAAATTAGCAGCCCAGTTAATGCCATAAAGTGTTCTAAATTCGTTGCTCATCTCATGGCCTGTCCACTGCATACTGATGAGCTGACCATTCGTGGACGCAGAATTTGGATAGATATCCGTGATGATTGGTCCGTGTTTGGTATGACGAATTTCAAGGGAAACATCGTCCCCATCTTTTACTTTTATAACCTCACGAACTTTATCGAAGTACTCGTAGACAGCCGTGCTATCGTTGAGTGAGTCAGCCACATAGCGACCTCGATCATTTGGATCTATTTGCTCAATGAAGAAATCGGTGTCATCTGCCATGATGTTTGTAAACGACCAAGCCATTACATCGTTTTGGCCTATGATTACAGCAGGTATTCCAGCTATGGTTGCTCCCGATACATTGCGACCATTTAAGTTCAAATGGGCTTCATACCAAACACCGGGCATGTCTAACCCTAAATGAGGATCACCTGCTAGAAGTGGAAAACCTGTTTGAGTTTTGCTTCCATCTACAACCCAAGCATTACTCCCAACATGATTGCCTTCTACTTCAAGTAGCTTTCGTTTGTCTACTTCAAGTTGAAGCATAGGCATTAGGTCGGCGGTTAAACGAATAGATTCCTCATCATCCAAAGTAGTTGGAGCATCAGAAGGAAAGGTGAGCTGAAGCTGGTCGAATTGCTGCGGAGGTAGAATAGACTTCAGATAACCGTAAGTCACTTCGGTCCACCAACTCATATTTAACTGCCACGCCATTAGCCTATTAATGGCAATAGATCGTGTTGGATTCCA